>Ga0228711_1002735_pt1 | contig 27247 bp, 13 predicted proteins | sample MedpolnodulmetaG_2_FD_177996 | JGI IMG/M metagenome (GOLD analysis project Ga0228711, IMG submission 177996) | Root nodule microbial communities from Medicago polymorpha collected in Santa Monica, California, United States - brown nodules | ecosystem: Host-associated > Plants > Roots > Nodule... | reverse complement strand
CATAATTTTATCATATCAACTTTCTCATATATATATATATATATATATATACACACATAAAATTTGTTTGTGCAGATAAAACACATAAAATCTGCAACGGGTGTGATACAAACATTGAACAGTGTTTTGCATATAAAATAAAAAGCTTTTTAATAGAAACACTACATTGATGTTGATATTTTGAAAATAGTCGTGAGTTTCTGAAATTTTATCATTTCGATTTTCTCATATATGTACATAACAATTTATTTATGCATATATAAGCACATAAAAATATGCAATGAGTGTGGTGCAAACATTGAGCGGTATATAATCACTATATTAATGTTTATATTTTGACAATATTAATGAGTTTCCACAATTTTATCATATCAAACTTCTCATATATTTACATAAAATTTGTTTATACAGATAAAACGTATAAAATCTGCAACGGATGCGATGTAAATATTGAACGGTGTTTTATATTCAAAATAACAATTTATTTATTAGAAACATTATATTAATTTTTATATTTTGAAAATAATCATGAGTTTTAAAAAAAATTATTTTATTATCTTTCTTATTATATAATTTTTTTCCGTGTACATAAGAAAATAAAATTCAAAACATATGTGATTCAAATATTAAACATATTTTTCTATATATAAGAAAAAATTATTCAATAGAAACATTATATTAATGTTGATAATTTTCATTTATTATCCTTAAACATATGACAATATTAATTATTTTTTATAAGATTACCGCAATGGTCTATTACTAGTTTTATTATGAATAGTAAGCCTCTAGTTCTTTAACGTTACACATGATCTTTTTGGAGTATTTTTTTTAACATTATTGTTCATTTAATAATATTTTATTTTTTATTTAAATATTTTGAAATAAATTTAATTTTGATATCAATATAGAAAAAAGCTGTGTGATAGCTTAGATTTCTACCTATTTTTAGATCTTGTTTTCATTTGCTTCTTTAGTTATTTTCCTAACTGTTTGGGGGCTATTTTACTACCTTTTTGTTTGGTTTTCATCTATAGAAAAGATCATGGAACCAACAGGCAAACATTGGTGTTTTTCAAGCCTTAGAAGATGAATAATGAAGTGGATATCCTTTGTTACCCGCAAGGAAAGGCTTTCGACATTGGAAATCCTCTCTCTTTCCGGTGTGTGGAAACTTCGTGACAACGAAGTGAACACAACTCATTTATTTTCGACCCGAGATACATGGAAAGATAAAGACGAATTGCTCGGTTGGGTTCGTTGACAAGTAAACAGAGCTGGATTTACGGTTATCATTAAAAGATCTTGTGAAGGTAGAAATGCTATGTTGGAGTTGGTTTGTGAACGGAGTGGCGAGCACAAAGTACCGAAGAGAAAAGTGAAGCATGAAGCAATGAGATCAAGAAAATGTGGGTGTTTGTTCAAGGTGCGTGGATATGCCATCAGGGAAGACAATGTTTGGAAATTGGTTATTCTTAATGGTGTTCACAACCATGAGATGGTGCCGTATGTAGCATGGCACCTTCTTGCAGGAATATTAATGGAGGGCGACGAGAAGATTGTACATGACTTGACCAATAGTTCGGTGAAACCAAAAAATATTTTGACAAATTTGAAGAAGAAAAGGCAAGAGTCTATGACAAATATCAAGCAAGTCTACAATGAACGTCATAAATTCAAAAAGGCAAAAACGGATGACTTGATGGAGATGCAATATCTAATCTCAAAGTTGGATGAGAACAAATATGTTTATTTCATAAGAGAAAAAAAAGTGAAAGTAAAACTGTTCAAGACATATTTGGACTCATCCAACATCGGTAAAGTTGTTTAACAATTTTATGACTGTTTTGATAATGGATTCCACGTACAAAACCAACTTGTACAGGATGCCATTGTTTGAAATAGTTGGAGTCACCTCAACCTATTTGACACATTCGGTTGGTTTTGTATTTATGACATCGGAGAAGGAGGATAACTTTACTTGGGCTTTGCAAATGTTGCTTAAAATTCTTAACCCAAATAGTGATATGCCTAAGGTGGTAGTGACCGACAGAGACACGACTATGATGAATGTCGTAGCAAATGTTCTCCTCGATAGTAGTGCAATACTTTGTTATTTCCATGTTGGGAAAAATGTTAGAGCAAAAATCATCACTGATTCTAAAGTTAAACAAAATGTTGTGGTAGTGGATGAGCAAAAGAAGATTGTCGATGAGGTAAAGCATAGTAAGATAGTTGATACCATATTTGATGCATGGGAAAAATTGGTTGAATCTCCTACTCAAGAGTTATATGCGGGTAATCTAATGGAATTCCAAGATGCTTGTAAGGATTATCCAAAGTTTCTTCTCTATGTTCAAACTACCATTTTGAAGCCTTTTAAGGACAAAATAGTGAAGGCATGGACAAACCTTGTGTTACATCTTGGGTGCAGGACCACGAACAGAGTTGAAGGAGCTCATGGTGTAGTGAAGGAATATTTGTCCACCTCCAAGGGTGATTAGGGTACTTGTTGGGAAAAAATAGATGAGATGTTGGCAATCCAGTTTGGGGAGATACACTCATCGTTTGGTAGGAGCGTTACGGTCTTGGAACATAGATACAAAATTGTCACTTTGTACTCTGGGTTGGGGGGTAACATGTCTAGACAAGCCATGAACTATATTTTTATGGAAGAATAGTGTGCTAGGAAAACCTTGTGTATCGAGAAGAAAACTTGCAGTTGTGTTCAAAGGACGTTGTATGGCCTACCTTGTGCATGCTTCATTGCTATGAAAATCCATCACAACAAGCCCATTCGATTGGATGAGATACACCCACATTGACATATGTTGTATATGAGTGAAGAAGAAAGTAATGAAGATTTGTTTTCAGTCGTAGAAGAGTGGAGTGGTATCCAAGAACGTCTCAAAAGAGTTCCATACCAAATGAAACTAGAAATCAAAGAGGGTTTGCGGTTGTTAGCGTTTCCGGAGACCACAATGTTGTCACCACATCCAAGAAAGGTACCAACCAAAGGAGCAAACAAAAAAAATCAAATCTACACCAAAATCGACACGTAGGATCCCATCTTTGTGGGAGACTATTGATTCTCAACATCCGAAAAGTCAATCGTCACCACAAAAAAAATCTTCACAACCTAAAAGAAAAGGTGCTCGCATTGACATTTCTCCACGTTCATCGATTCAAACTCCGGTTCCGGTTCCTAAGCCTACCTTGGTTCAAAGAAATTATGATCCATCGAGTCCTATGTATCACATGACAAAATTCATGAGACCATATATTGAGAGAATTGTGGATGTTATTGGCGATGGGCATTGTGGGTTTAGGGCTATAGCCGAATTCTTGGGTTTGATGGAAGAAAGTCATGTTATGGTGCGGAGAGCACTTATTCAAGAGGTGAAAGAGCATAGGAACGACTACATCCGCATATATGCAGGCGAGTGCTGTTATAACTACATCTTGAATGGATTGTATCCTCCCAAAAATGGCAGTGGTTTTGCACCTCCCGATAAATGGTTGACATTGCCGGATATGGGACACATCGTTGCATCTTGTTACAATAAGCCGGTGGTAGAGATGACTACCCTTGATATTGGAGTTTCAGAGACTTTTTTCCCACTTAGAGGTAAGCCTCCGGTTAACCCGAAAAGCAACATGATTTGCCTTGGTTTAAACCTAAATCATTTTGTCCTTCTTTCGTTGAAAGATGATTGCCCACTACCTCCATCATCCACGGAGTGGAAAAATTACAGGAGCGAAGAGGCGGCAACATGGGAGGATGAATTTTTGGATCAACACAATCGTTTTCGAACACTCATGGAGATTGAGAAAGGAGAGAAACCGGTTCCATCCAAAAAAACCAACAAATCAAGACAATCATATTTTGTGTGAAGACACTCCGGTTAAAGCAAATGAAGAATTTGAAGATATTGTGGAACATTTAAATGATTTAATTTCATTAGATGAAATATAAAATATGACACTTTTTGATCGGTGTTCATCCGTTTTTTGGTCGATATGCACCGACGTATTTTTTTGGATATATAATGTAATGACCATTTTTTGTGGCCAAGATGTAACTAACCTTTAATGATTTTTATTTATTTATTTATATATATATATATATATATATATATATATATTTGAGTTTCGCATTTGTTATAAATTAATGTACTTTTAGTGTAATGTGTTGCATAATGTGGAAAATTTGACGAATTTCAAACAGTTGTGTAACGTTAACGCATTATCGGTTTTGTGTAATGTTACCGAATAATTGATAAACTATGAAATGTTGATGTTTGTAATTGCTGGATGTTGTTATTTCGGTTTGATTTCATGCGGAATTGCCATTTGAAATTACAGGTAAAAACAGACCAAAATGGCTGGAAATCACAATGCAGACCGCACTGTTTTTTTTACTGGTGTGAAAGGCAGTTAACTGCCGCTGGCTTCAGCGGCACTTAACTGTTGCCGATTACTTGAGCGGTAATTAACTACCTCTCGGGGCTTTTTTGAAATTTTCATGTGTTAATAGGAAAGTTTGATAGTCAGAACATCAATTTTCGTTATTCACAATGGTATAGAGAGTAGGAACAACTTTTGCAGCCCAATTTGACAACTTCACGAGTCACTCGACCCACTTATAATAAATGGGGCAGGACAATTGCTTTTGTGACATTCAGAAGTTCTTAACAACATAAGTAAATTACTAAAATACTCCAACGGTAGTTAACTACCGTGGGTTATAGCTAGAAACCCAACGACAGTTAACTGCCGCCAAATTTTTTTGGTCTTTTACTTGTGTTTCTAGGACATTTTGAATGTCAGAAGAGCAACACTCACGGGACAGCTGGATCCATTGTCATACTTATGGTAGAAGAGTTAGAAAATTGCTTTTTTGACATCAATAACTTCCTAAAAATACAAGTAAATGACCAAATTACCTCCAGCGATAGTTAACTACCGTTGGCAAATCCGTCAACAGTTAATTACTGCTGGCTCCAGCAGCAGTTAACTACAGCTGGCTTTGTTGCACTTCAATGCAGTTTTAGTTGTGATTTTACGCGTTTCGGATGAAAAATCAAAATAAATCGAAACTTATTCGGAATTTTACGAAATTTTATAGAAACCTCTATAAAAATGCATATAGAGGATGTGTAAAGTTTCGTAACATTCCAAATAAGTCTCAATTTTTTTTATTTTTTCGATCGAAACGCGCAAAATCGCAATTGAAAAAATAAAAAAAAATCAAGACTTATTCGGAATGTTACGAAATTTTTCACGTCCTCTATATGTATTTTTATAGAGGTGTCTGTAAAGTTTCGTTGCATTCCGACTAAGTCTCGATTTATTTTGATTTTCGACCGAACCATGCAAAATCACAATTTTTTTTAAGTGTGAGTCCGAAAAAGTGTCCTAGAGGTTGAATTTTTTCACTCATGTTAAGAACAATAACATCTCCCACAAAAAATTTGAAATTTTCGACAAGGGACGGATTAAATATGAATTTTTAACGCGCCTAAAACTTAAGACATCAAAACATCAACCTAAAAATTAAATTTTGAGCTGTTTTTTTTGTTTGCAGACACCTCTATAAAAATACACATAGAGGATCTGCAAATTTATGTAGTATTTCAACTAAGCCTCAATTTAGAGGCTGAGTTTTTTCATCATTTTTTGCACACATGTATTAAAATCGTAATATTTTTCCAACTGCGCGTTTGAAAAAGTTATATAGAGGCTGAGTTTTTTCATCATTTTTTGCACACATGTTAAGGACTTAAAAAAAAAAGTTCCACAAAAAATTAGAATTCTTCGACAGCGGATGGATTAAATATGAATTTTTAATGCGCCAAATACTCAAGAAACCAAAACATTAAAACGTCGACGTAGAAATTGAATTTTGAGCTGGTTTTTTTTGCAGACAACTCTATAAAAATACATATAGAGGGTCTGTAAAGTTTCGTAAAATTCCGAATAAGTTTCGATTATTTGATTTTTTGACCGAAACGCGTAAAATCACAACTGAAACTGCATTGAAGTGCAACAAAGCCAGCTGCAGTTAACTGCTGCTGGAGCCAGCGGCAGTTAACTACCGCTGGAGGCAATTTGGTCATTTACTTGTGTTTTTAGGAAGTTATTGATGTCACAATTGTCAAAGAGCTATGTCCTTAACATGTGTGCAAAAAATGATAAAAAAACTCAACCTCTATATAACTTTTCCAGACGCGCAGTTGGAAAAATATTGCGATTTTACGCGTCTTTGAACATTTTTTTTTTACAAAAATAAACGATATTCATTCATTCAAATTGATGGAGTACATCGATAGAATACAAATCCAAATTCGCTAAAAACAAAAATGATGAATCTGTGAACAAACTCACAACATCCATGTCAATAGCATAAAACGGTAAAGTACCTATGTCTACAAATATGATTAATATGGCTATATTAAAGTCTTTGGAATATTCATGTCTCCGGATCTACAACGTTGACGACGTCATAGTCATTGTCATTGATCGGATCTGCACTTGCTCAAAGTTAATCTTTCAACTTGAATATGTAAACCAGAAAATTGGAACTCGCATAATTAGCACCATACGGGTAGAATAAAGTTGCATATAAGGGAAAAGAAATTTCCAATTATTATGCCTTTTATTTGGAAGTTTCACAAGGACAGGTTTGATGTTAACCCCCCCACCCCACCCTTAAGAGATGTTAGATATTTCTTACACTGCCCACTGACCATAACTAATGAAGGATCATATATAGAGAAAACTGCACATGGATTTTAAAGGTTATATCATTAGTTCTCTTCAACTGGTCTCTAGGGGTAGCCATGCACGTACTGGAATTCATAGTGTGGGGTTTAATATTTTTCTAAGATTTTAGTCACATAAGAGGTCCCGATACTTCCAAATGTGAGATATTTCTAGATGAATATCCTAGCTAGAAGTGTCCAAATTTCTTTTATTTTTCTTACTAAACATATTTGAGATATTTTATTTAGACTCCAATAATACTTTAGGATACATATTTTTAGAAGCATCATTATTGTATTTCTTTTAAAAAAGATAAAAATTATCGAATACATATGAGATATTTCATGAATATGTCTTGTTGGGTTCAATACAAACATGATATATGCATGAAAGCATTCTACTTTTAAAACTTCTTACAACTAGATATTGTTATTAAAAAGTTTAATTTTACATATTCACATATTAATGCATTGAAAAAAATATAGTTATACATTAATGGTGAAATATTCTCTAAAATTATATTACCTCACAGGATTTCATCATCAATCCAAAACAGTCTAAAAATGTGATTGATCTAATAAAATCAAAGTTTGACCATTTAGGTCACTGGCAAGTTTTAGTATTGATGATGCGGTGGCTCACTATGACCAATACAACCAAGTTTAAGTACACCTCTCTGTCATTTCTTTCTTATTTCAATACTCATAATAATAATAATAATGTGATAAGGATTACCCATATTTGAACATAAACACGTGCGCAACACCTTTTAAGATAAGAATCAAAGCTCAAATTGCCTTAATTAAAATTTGATAATAACCCGTAATAAACACCGTACATTTTGTAGTTGAAAAGAATAATAATACTACACGAGAGAGGTATAGATAGAAGTGCATGTGCACGTGCAAACATGTGTTTGAATATATGGAAGCCCGCATATGAAAATTATGCACACGTGCTCACATGCTTCTGTGAATTCTGACTGGTAGAATAGAGTAGAGTGAATTTCTTGTAAGTGAATGTGATTGCATGTGGATTCATAAAAATCCCAGTCAACTACACTGTGCCCCAAATTATTTTTACACTCTTCATTGTAATTGTTCTGCCAAAACCCTTTTTTATTTTTTGCATGCATAGTAATAGAATCTTTATTTGAGATGATGATGGTGGTTGTGTTGATGTTTTTATTAGAAGCATAATAAATAAATATATGATATGAGTAACTGACATAGTAAAAAACAAGGGGCACATTTTGCCTCTGCAATCTAAATAAATGTTAGTGTACAAACTAGTTGAGTGATTCTTTAATTGTCACACATGATGGGCACAGAAAAGGAAAAGGGGGTCACTTTTGGTCCAACTAATATGCATATTTATGTCCATTTTTCTTACCACATTTGTGCCCAAGTCAGATTTCTTTATGTATGGTGTACCAAATAAAACTTGGTTTTAATTTTAAAGGACCACTCTTGATCCAACTAATATGAATAGATCAAAACTATACAACAAAGAATCATATCTTGATCTTAAATAGATTGAAGTAATAATAGAAAGAGGGGTTACTTACTAGGGAAGGGGATAGGGGTGTGATGTCCATACAGTGTAATGGAATGCGAAGTGGACGTTTACCAGGTTTACACAGTGCATCGCTGTCTATGTAACATGTTTTGTGCATTTCTCTCTCTTACATTACATTACATGTACCCCTCTATGCCTATAACCATTTATTTCCAATTCCAACTTGCAATTTTCACATAAAAAGACCAATGCAAGGGAGAGGATAGTGAAGACAAAAACTATTCTAGGATTTGAGTTCGATTCCCTTGGTTTTCTCCACCATCACCTATCCACTCTTCTTTCAATTTTTATCCAACTCCATCTCATAACCCCAAACCAAAACTAAACTAGAGGAGTGACACATTGCCACATACACTTCTTATAATAATATAGTAAAATAATAAATAATAGGATATGGTCATGTGAGAGTTTGATATATACAAGTTAGTTAATTATATAGTTAACTCTTTTTACCGTAACTCTTTCATTTCATCATAAATTGGAGAGTCCTATATCCTAGTTACTCCAAAATAGCGAAAACAAGATTATATGGATACATTAGCTTCAGAATGCAGTAGTGGGTGTGAGTCTGGTTGGACTCTATACCTTGACCATTCTCTCAATGCCTCACAATCACATACACCTTCCCTTGGTTGTTATGAAGAAACTAAACACAAAAAGCCTCAAAATATTGAGGACTCTGATGAAGAGGACTCGTCCATGGTTTCTGATGCTTCTTCTGGTCCTCCACACCATGACTCTTACTTCAATGCACAAGACTGTTCTGCATCTAAGCCAACAAAACTTGTTGCCAAGAGAAGTAAAAAGAGACAGAAAGTTCAAGAAAATAATATTCAGCAGCACCTTGATGACACTGCTAGCTCTCCTCTCTTTGACAACAACAATGTTGTTACTATCAGCAACCAACAAACAACTTCAACGACAGAGAGTATGCTAGATTATTCACAAGGCTTCTCTGCTACTTACTTTGAGGTACATATATATAAATGTGCCATGGTGTTCTTTCTTTTATGTTTTCTTTAAAGGTTACACTTATTGATAAGAAGTCATTTGTTCTATTGCAGGAGAGATCCTCATTGCAAGATCACTTTGGTTTTTTACAATCATCTCTATCACAAAATGAAGCTCGCATCAACAAGTAAGCAATGCTTCTTTTATACATTGGAACAAAGATTTGAATAGTTAAATTATGATACTAATTGTAATCATTCATTTGCATTTTGTGTTTAGAAAATGGTATGGAGGGGAAGAAATGGGAATGATATAAACAACATGCAGTTGAGTTCCACTCCAATGGCTCCTCTGCTGTTAAACTTATTGCTGTGGAAGTTACTAAATTATGAAGATCAATGGAAAGCAGAGAAGACATTTTTTGATCTCAAAAGGGATTATTATGCTCCCTTTTTTGTGTTTTTGTCTTCTCAAAAGGAAAATTTAGAAATATTTTTTTTTGTTCTGTTTCTTTCATAGTTTAATTAATCCTGTTGTGGATGAATTGAATAGTGAACACAGGACAGGATAGTAAGTTAGGCAGGTTCTGTATAAACATGTTCAATCCTTGTTTTTTTTTATTAAATGCATACAAGTTTTCCACATTAAGAGCTACAGATAGATGCAAATGCCTAGCTAGGTTGTAAGTGTAGAGCAGATCTTGATCTTGTGCTGTCTTTGTAATGTATTCAAAATTCATGCAGATGCTTTCAGTTTCAATGCATTGGAAATGTAAAATCTCGGGGTTGACAATCACAACATGTTCCTCAGTTCAGTCTTTTTGTTTGGTTTAGATCACATCTAGCTAGACACAGAATAATAATCTTTTTAAGTTAAGTATGTCCTAAGCAATAAGAATGTGAATGTGGTGGCAGGGATCTAATCCAATCTCAAAAAATTAGTAATCAAAACTTACACATGCATGCACATCTCAAAATGCTTAAGGACTAATTAAGGAGCTCCAAAAGTTAATAAACTGATCCAAAAATATTTGATATAGTAATCCAATTGGACCCTTTTACTGTTTTTTATCATAATTATTCTGTTGAAGCACAGAGAATTCAGATAAAGCCATGTCATTCTAAATATGAAAGAGCCTAGACAGGGTTCAATTTCTATCTAATCTGAAAGTTTTAGTGTTTTCTGAAAGAACTAAAGGTGATAGAGGCTATATATGAATGAGGTATGGAAAATGAGGAGGAAATGTGAATATTGATGTTGGAATATTTCATATGCACCTCTACAAATCTTTTCTAGGCTCAGGAGATCCTGCCTGATATCTTCCTGACCCAGAGGAACATGCCCCATTTTGTTTAGTATACCAACTTTATCTCATTTGGAAGGATCCCCATTTAAAATTATTTATATGTACTGTCTTTTATTATACATATTACATAGGTTTGGTCCCTTCAAGTCTGTCTGCTTGGAAGTTGTTATTGAAATTGATGTCATGGCACAATTATGTGTCTTCCTTCGGATTATTTTATTTTATTTTATTCCATTACTTAATTATTCCCATTCAGTTACTGTTCAGATTAAAGAATTAGTATGTGAGGCCGTAAAAGGTTGAAAAAGCTGAAGAAAGAAAATTTGGACATTGAGAATTTAGGATGTTCAAATAAGAATCTCCTCCACGCACATGTTGTTTTGTCGTATATCTAATTGAAGTTAGGCAATGTGAGTTAAATTAATAGAGGAAGCTAAGCTAAAGACAAATCAAACTAATAAAATTCTAGAGAGAGAGAGAGATCTTTCATAGCTCCAGCTGCATTCCATTAAATTGGATAAGAATCCAAAAGGGTATTATGGGAACAACATTTCATGCCTTTCCAACCACCGCCAAATCAACCATCTATCCTTGTTACACAGAGGAGATGCAAGGGACTTTGTTTGCCTCCAAACACGTGTTTCATCTTAAATCCATTATTTACATTACCATTGCTTTTTTAGTTTTGAATAGTGAAAGCAACATTTTCTCTAATACTCACTTTTTTATTAGCTTAAATCAATATAGTTCTTATTTAAAATGACAAATTGATTTCATACATCAAGATAGTGTTAAAAAGTGATTGTTTTTAGCATTTCTCTTTAGTTATTTTACTTTTTGATGTCCCATTTTTCAAGACAACAACACTATCTGCAACTCAGAAACAACATAATGTGACTGCCAGCGAGTGTCTCATGAATGTCTACAACTTGCAGCATCTTATGTTGAAGATTTTAGCACTGGCAAACAGTTAGGCATAACAAAAATAGGAGTTTGAAATTTAGCAGTTGCAGTTAGAACATAGAACATAGTAATACCACCGGTGGTTATTTTCTTTGTCTGCAGGCGAAAGGATAATGTTAAGTACCATTCACCTGAACTTAAATTTTATACGAAGAACTGTACAAAAAATCAACACTTATAAGTCAGAAACTTTGGTTCCTTCAAAGTACACACGCACTTACTTTGGAATCTTGTAACAATTGTTTACTGTACAAATAGTGGAATTTACATTAAGATGTAGCATTACCTAAAATATCTCCTAAAGTTTCGTTGATCCCCTAAACACAATGGACTCTAGCAAATTAGTTCAAAGTCATGGAAAGAGCAAGACCAGGAACCAAAAGTAAACATCATATTAGAGCTGGTGGAAATACAACTCACATAATGTCAGATAAATAATGCACCAAAAATTCTTGGAGTACAAATTGAAACTACAAAGCAGTTCTCACCAAAGTTTCAACTTGAGTAATGGATATGAGCAAAGAAATTTGATTTAGATGCCCATGTGAGAGATAAGAATTCACATGTTGAACCTACCTAAAAGTAACGTTTGGTCAAACTACCAAATTATTCAGTAGTTCACCTATGATCTTTGGTGATGTTGTTAATGAGTGACGTTCAGGCCTTAATCTGCCTAAATATTCTTTGCCACTAAGACAGGTCATTTCAATACAGTGTACTAGCAATCGGTTTCTGTTCTCATAAAAAAAGTAATTGATTTATGTTACAAATGACTCTTGCAAGAAAAAACCTACCTTGGGGCATCATAACAGTCTATGAAGACTCCCTGTTAAAAAAAAAGTCTATGAAGACTCTAGGTTCAATTTTCTGTTGAAGAATGTGATGCAAATTTGATGCCAATTCAAAGTCAATAAGAATTTACAAGGTGTAGTTACAGAAAGTAATTCAATGTAACCATAATACCATGTGACAGTTAAATGACTGGAAATTACAAATTTAGAAATTCAGATATGTGATTTCATTGGTTACTTTCATCTTTGAAGAAAAACAACGAATAACTTTCCAAAGAATACAGCAGAAATGAACGTCTAATTCTCATTTGAGTGCCCCTGGCAGTTAAAAGGGAATGATATTATAAAACATGGAGATCATTGAATAGAAATCTAGATCATTGAAGAGAAAAAGAAAGGAGTGATTTTTAATATTAAAAATAGGAGAGGAAAGGTTTAATGATGAGATTAGAAACACATGAGAGAATTCAAGAGAAAAATATATGGAGAAAATCAATCCTCACGAGGGTGGTATCCTGTTGTGACTCTAGTACAAACAAGCTAGATAACTCAAATGCATTTTAGAGTTGAATATGCAAAAATCTGGTATAGGTCTTAAAGTTGGGGGTAGAAAAGAGTACAACAATACTTGTAGATATACCCTGGTCCTCAAACTCATGGAAGACTATGAAATGCATTAAGAATGTAAGACAGAGATGTTCAATCTGTTGACTTGCATGAATATCTGAGAGAAGAGAAGTTTTCACGTGGAAGTGTATTTTTTTCTAATCAATTATCATCGCATATTTGTTTTCTCTTCTACTGGAATTTTCTAGTCACCGTAGAGGATCCCAACCCATTTGTAACATTGTTCAAGGATATTCTGATACCATGGGCATATAAAGCCATAAACAGAGTCAGACACATTGCCAGGCTTCCAAAGTTTATAAACCAGAATAGCAATTAAGAGAAGTGGCAGCTAGTAGAACATAAAGCTCTACAATGACCAAATATTATTTAAAGAAACTTTTTCTTTACACAGAAAGAAATCAATACAGACAACAAAAAAACAACCATAACGTACACGGGGAAAAATCTGAATCTTATACTGAAATATTTGTGTAAATAACAGAACTAGCAGCAAGTATTACATAAAAGCAATGTTGTAGACATTGTCCATACAACAATGTACAAGAAAAATTAGTTGAAGGATCGTTCATGTATAAGAAGCAAATAGATGGCGTAGAGGTCTTATATTAATTAAAATTTTACAGAACACGGATAAAACGTGACATTCCGATTAAATTACATTATTTATGGAGCACAACGGAGTGCCATTCACTCCAGCAAGCGTTTGTGCTTGCACCAGGCAATAGCAACCACATACAAGAATATGGTCCCAGCAGTGCCGCCACCAACAGTCCACATAAACTCTCTCATCCCATACAAATTCTTATCAAACAGTTCAATAGTAATATTCATGCCAAAAATACCAGCGACAACAACGAAGGCACTTACCACCAGAGTTGCCGTGGTCAACATGACTCCCATTTGGAGAAGATGGTTCTGTTTGTCATCAAGCATAATGTTGATATAATCCTCCGTGTCATCAACATACTCCCTCAGCTTCAACAAATAACAAAGTATTAGCAACAAAGAAGGCAATTCTCCTCTAAGAAACTATATTCTTTAAACTATCATAGATGATAACCATAGTAACATCATATCACAAAGAAATTCAATACCAATTATATAAACCAGGTATTGTCACTCCCATAATATATTCGTATTTTTCAAGCAAAATTAGATAAATTATAATCAATCCAAGGGCTCAAGTACAAACCATAAAGTGCTCTCCTTGTGGTAGTCAGTACTAAGAGTCTCTTTGGATTGACTTATTTGGGGTCCCATTTGGATCGGCTTATTTTTGAGCTTATGCATAACAACTCATGTAAATAAATAAGCTTTTATGTATTATTTATAAGTTTGCCAAGGTAGTTTATGAAAAATCAGCTTATGAAGATACAAGTTTTTATATGTTTATGCTTTTATGAAAATTGTATCTTCATAAGCTGATTAGATAAATTATAATCAATCCAAGGCCTCAAGTACAAACCATAAAGTGCTCTCCACTCGGTAGCCGGTACTACCTACTACTTCATAAGCTGATTTTATGTTAATTCAGCTTGTATCTTTTATATGTTCACATAAAAGCTTATTTATTTGCATAAGCTAAAAAATAAGTCAATCCAAAAGGGCCTTTGAACTTATCTAGTGACATAAGCGCTTGTGTGACTATTTGAGAAAGTTCAAATAAACAAAGGTATGACATGTTTGTAAGTTGTTTTCAGCTTATTTCCACAAACTCACTAGGATAGCATATGAAAGAAACTTATACAGTAGCACTAGTGCGACAAACACTTATATGATATTGTGCTAGATTATTAAGTTTACATTAAGTTACTCTACCAACTAGATCAGAAAGCAAAAAAATGAAACTACAACATTTCATTAGTGTTTTAACTTGTTGGATTGGACAATTAGTTTTGTAAATGTTATAGAAACTAAAATCAAGGAAATGTCAAATAGGAAGGATACCGTTGAGAGCTTATTGAGAGTGCCGTCAATCTGAACAAAGTAAGCTTCCAAGAGCATCTCAAGCTCCTCAACATCAAGCTTAGTGGTGGTGACACTATAAGTAGTGCTTGCACGTGTTCCGTGGCTATCCCTTAAATTCGAAGCACCAAACATTTGCTCTCTAGAATTCAGATTATCCACCTCCTCCTCATAATTCACATCTCCTCCTACACCCGCTTCCAAAGATATCTCAGCAGCCGGTACACTTTGATTAATATCAACATCATGATCAGGAGTTTCAACAGTGTCTTCATCAGAGGTTTGTTCCAATTGCTGTTGAAGTAACTTCTCAGTAAGATACATCTCCGCCATATCTTCATCATCATCAAGTAAATGTTCCAATTCATCTCTCACTTTTTGAACCCTCCCAGTAATCGCAACCAAACGGCTCTTAATCTGACGAACACGTTCCAAATTGAGAGTACTAATCTTCGAAGTCAATTTATCAAGCGCTGGATGCGCTTCTTGTTCCAACGTCTTCGCTTCACTCTCCAAAACACTACAAGCTGCTTCAAGACACGCTTCCAGCGCTACGAATTCAAACGGAAGAATCTTAATTCCGCCGTGAGAATCTTCCTGATTATCAGGACGAGGAGTAGTGGTTGCTTCGTGATGACGAAGAATCCTGGCTTGAAGCTCTTGAACGAAAGGAGTAACAGAAGGATCGCGTGAATTGAGAAGTAGAACTTCGTTTGCGGTGATAATTGCTTTGATGTGTTCTAAATTGATGACGATTGCTCTTTCTCTTCCGAGAACGGTGGAAGGGTAGGAGAGGAGAGGGTCGAGGATTCGAAGGTCACGTGCAGGGAGACCGGTACGACGCATGATGGCGTGTTTTCCGGCCTCGATTACCTGTGCTTCGCCGGTGCCGTCGACAACCAGCCATTGACGAACGCTTGTACCTTTCTTCCGAATAGCCGGTACGGCGGCGGCAGCTGTTCCCCACCGGTCATCGTTGCCGTTGGCGTTACCGGTGACGTTTCCTCGCATCTTTTATTTTTTTTTTCTTTCTGTTCTATGCTACTCTCTTCACTCAATTCGTTCCCAATTTTAATTTTTTTTTTTTATGGAATTCGATCCCAAATTTTATCCCCCTCCAATTATTTATTCCCTTTTTTTTTGTAATAAAAAGAGGGATGACGGCCCAATTTATTCTTTCTTTTTTTCTTTTTGAGCAAAAGCCCAATTTATTCCTATTTAAATATGATTTTGTACCATGTATAAAAATGGAAAAGTTTAGTCATTGCTTAATTTTAATAGTTTTTTTAGTCCCTAAAAAAAAATTCGCACTCAGTATTAGTCCCTTCTCAACTCAAATTTGTTTAATTTATGCTTAAACTCTTGAGTTTTTGAACAATTTTTTTACAGACGTCCAGATTTTGTTAATTTTATCTTTAACTTTTATCGTTTTAAAAAATTCATATTTAATTCGTTTCATGTTAAAAAATTCTAAATTTTAGTAAATGAACCTTTCATGATGTTCTAAACTTGTCTCAAAAAAATCTTTAAAAAATTTAAGAGTTTAAGAATAATTAAACAAACTTTGTTGTAACAGGGACTAAAATTAGAAGTAATTCTTTTTTGTAAGGACTGAAAAACCTATTAAAATTAAGTAAGGATTATACTTAGAAGTTCCCAATGATATAGGAACCAAAAACATATTTAACCTTTTTCTTTTTTATTTTTGAAAGATATTTTTTTTTAGTTGATACTTTATTTTATTATTAGGAAACTCCACAAAATCGTTAATTATTGGAAAATGTTTATATGAATCCTTTAAATTTTCTATATGTTGTCATAATATTTTTAAAATTAAAAATATAGTAATCATACGCATTATCTCTCAAAAAAAAAGAAGTAATCATACACGTTAATTTATCATTCTTTAAAAAACTACTTTTTCAAAAAAAAATGTAAAATAATTTTTCATTTTTTATATTTCTCAACTCCAAACCTCTCCCCTCCCTTTCAAACTCTCAAACAAAACTTGAATAAATAATGGAACTCAGTGTTTTTTCAGGGAGGAACTCATGTGTTATTTTATAGTATTATACTACAAGTTTTTATTTTTTTATTTTTTTATAAATAACTACAAAGTTGTTATTTCAAAAAATATGTTTTTGACAAAACTAGTTTTATTTTAAAAAATGTGTTGTTTTTATGTTTTTTAATCATTATCTATATTTTCCACCGGAGATGTATTTAAAAAAAAGTATTGATGGACTTTTAAAAAATAAAGAAATTTAAGATTTTTTTAAATTCAACTCAATTGAACCGACCAAAAAGTAACAAGAAATTTACTATCAATTGAGCATTGTGGTCCTATAGATTCGAAATATTAGTCTTTCGAATTACACATAGAGGATATTCAATTCACCCAAAAAAATAAAAACCAACATCATGTTCTTTATCGATTTGGATAGTATTTTGTAAAAATAACATATATTACAAAAATTGAATAAATTTTTTTGTTTTAGACTAGTACAATCATGTCCTCCTTTTTTATTTTCTTTTTTAAAATTCAATATCCTACTTAAAAACGGATTAATATGAGAAATCAATCTCACCAGTCACCTAGCAGGGAACCAATTTAAAAGACCAACAAGATTCTTGTATGAACTAACTCAAACAAACATTGATACCGGAAGAATCCAATTAATTCTACGGATACAAAAATTTTGATTATGCAATCAGAGCATGATGTTGAAGATATAAGGACATCATCTTCAGCTGTAGATGATCTTTCTCAACTAGTTCTACTTTTCATCAAGGAGACCCATGTTCAAGACTATACGAATATCATCTCATCATCGAAGCGTTCTTAGGCTGAGTTTTGTGCGACTTATATACTAGTTGAAACCACTTCAAAATTTGAAAAAATAACCAACTTCAAGCGAGTAGATCATTATAATTTAATGATGATACCATTATAACATACACAAACTCATCCAAAACTATTAGTGATTGAAAATGAAAATTAAGTACATGGTGAGTAATTTATGGAAAAAATTGAAAAAGTTGAACCATATAATATCTAGAAACTAGTGGCACTTCTTCCAGAGGGCTAAGAGTACATGATTTCATGCCATATATTCCATCACTGCGTTTGGTTCTTCTTCACAACAGTACTGCAGGTCATGCTACTTCTTGGATACAAATACACTAAACTGGCCTTGGAAATGGAATGATCACTTTCATCTTCCTCAAAGTAACAAGGTTTATCCTCATCAATTCTCCCCATCTTTCTCACCTCAGTCTGATAGCTCATTTTATTTCTATTATATTTATACCCCGCAATCCGTTGCCTTTGCCTCCTTTGCATAACAACACCACCACTCCCTATATTATTTCTGATTGCCACTACTTTGTCTCCATTTGTAACATATCTTGTTTCATTGATCGGTGCCGTTCTTAAAATCTCCCTCAGTGACTGTCTTTCACTACCATTTGCATTTGGAGTATTGACATTGTTAGTGTCTGCAATATGAACAGCTGAAGAGCCAGCAATTCTTCCAGAACAAGCCATCAACCCCTTAACGTATAATTCCTTTGCCTTCTTTAGAATTCTAACAGGAGTTAAAATGTAATGCTTAAACTTGCTTTGCTTGTTGTTTGATTCCTTTCTCATGCTTCCCATGATCTGCAAAACAATAGGAATGGAATAGACAATACTTTGGTTGTTTGTTTGTTTGTTTGTTTGTTTGATGAAAACAAGGTACCAATTAATAGTTGTGGTGAATATATATAGAGTGGTAGTTTTCTTTGGACATGCCCCTTCGAGCTAAGGTACATAACACTTTTCAACTTAGGAGTTAGGACGGCAGGGTTTAATAGTGTTCTGAAGGACGGTCAGAAAGTCATTGGACCTTGTCCAAACTCATAGACAACAAAACATGCATGAATTTGTTCAAAATTAAAATACTAGGTGTGAAAAAAACTAACAGGAGAAAAAGGTGTAAACAAAAACATGAAATGTATGTATTTTGTGGTAGATAAAATTTGAAGTCTAGTTTATATAAACTTGTTGTATTCCTTGGTGAATTGAGGTTAAAATTTGGTGTTACCAACAACAACATCAAATAAAATTTTGAATTCACTAATAATTAAACAGTAGTTCGTTCATCGTATCCAAAAAAAATCTTACTATTATTATTATATAATAAAACGGCACTAACTAACTATAACCAAACAACTAATCAAACTCCTCTAAAAAAATGTATACTATATATAATAAAACATTTCCTATCAGCCAGCAGCAGCAATTGCAGCTTGCACAATATTTTATTTTTACATATTAGCCAACTTGTGCATCATTTATTTATTTTTGCAAACACTTTAATTGGGATTTTGACCTCCAGCAGATGCCTCAAGGAATTTCTACGAGTTGGGAAATTTTTGGACTCACTATGGAACACATCCTCGAATTGATAGTGTGATATTTGATTTTTACACTTTAATCTTTGAGAAGAAGAAAACATGTTTTTTAATTGAAATTTTTATCCTTTCACCTCATAATCTGGAGAGTAACAACCTGATGGTTGCCCCCGATTTCACCCAAAAGGTAATTTGTAACCAACAAGAGTATGGATCATATTTACAGGAATGCCAGAAGAACTTACCTCAAGAATATTCTTAGGAGATTGGTCTTTTGGTAACGGGGAGGTAGCTAGGTCTTCTATTTCAATACGTTCAACTAGATTATCATTACTAACAACTTCAGCATCATGGACTTCCACTAGACTTTATCGTTAGTTCTAAATGGAGTACCATAGTTCTTATGATTATCAAAATTAGAACCAAAGTAAGTAAGTTTTGCCAATTCTGCTTTTGAATTTGTATCTCCCACTAAAAGGAGAATTGTATATGTTGGTGTGAAGAAAAATGTTCCAGACTCCAAGAAGGTGGCATATCCATAATATATATTTTGGGATTGTAAACGATAACCTTTTTTTGGTGTGTACCATTACCCCAAAAATATACAATGGAGTGCACATATATGGGATCATATTTGCATTCTGATTATTATGATACTCAAAATGGAAGGCAGGGGGCAAATGTGTGGAGAGCTCGTGAAGTGGAGTTTGGAAATCCAACACTCTAGAGCGCATGCTATTTAATAGATATACCGGTGTAATAAGAAGAGATCGAGCGAGCAGTCTCTAAGATACACGACGACTCTTGGCAAGAATATAAGTGTCACATTTTAACTATGATTCAGACGTGTAATCCAGAAAATAAATCAGGTAACAGATGCTTCAAACAATTAAATGATGGATGCACCCAAATCTATTATCCATCCATCATAGTCAATTAGTCACATATGATAGCACTGGGTAATGAGAAACCAAGGTTACCTAAGCCATCAAATGCAATGGTAGCATGTCCTCACCTAGTTTTCATGCCACCAGTAAAGACAAACATGTAATTTAGAGTTTAGATCATCAAGCAAGTTGCTGGAAGTGGGTGGTAAAGTCTCCACAGATTATCATGGTGTGTACCTAGGTTGTCTAGAGAGACAAAAGTTAAAAAACATTTGCTCGGATACCTAACATGTTTTTGTACATGTACATATAGGCCTCAAAATGCCATTCTAAGAAACTATTGAGAGTAATTGTATTTTTAGTATTGTGATGATTAAAAATGTATTAAATGTAAAGTGGTTTGTGTCATGTAAAAGTGAGTTAAAGTATAAATTTATGTATATAAATTAATTTTAAAAATCAAAAGTTATAAATTTCAATTTAACTACAATCAAATTTTAGAGACACGACAATTTTACTTAAAAGCAACCAAACATGTCATAATCTATTTTGACTCCTCTAAAAATGGAACCAAACATATACTAAAACATTACAGAAAGGATTCCATGTAATGTTCAATGCCATAAAGTCTGAATTTGGATCCTTTTGTTCACTTTTTCTTTGTATTTCTCTTACTACTCCTATCTCTCTTAATCTAATTGTCTCTCTTCATTAAAATAAAATAATCAAAAGAGAGGGTAAAATTAAGAGATAGATACCGAGTAAAAGAGAGATATAGAGTAAAATGAAGGAGATGATGCAATTTCAAGAAATATTCTAGAGTAAAAAGAGTACAGCTATCATATAATGATTGCGAGTTCATTGTGTTTTTGATCAAATATAATCTAGCTAGTTCATGTCCAGTCACCAAACCAGAAACAATAAAAACCAACAGACACAAATAAATTATTTAGATCTATCAATTGGATCTTACCCAATCTAACACACAGAGTATATACATGTTGATTGACTTGAATATATATATATCGATCTTGAAGAAATGAAAATAAGAATAAGAAATTATATGATGCTGTGCTTGGTGGGTGGAATATTATTATCAGCAGCTTTCAAGGTCTTTTCAATAAGCTTACGAGCTTTTCTGCTTCGAATCTCAACCTTCACACTTGCACTCTTGTCCATCTTTATGTATGGCTTCTTTCCTTTCTTCATCTTCAACGTTGACTTCACCTTTGACTTTATTGACTCCACCAGATTTCCAAGCTGATTCGCCATTCTTCTACCTATATATCCAAGCTTGCTATTCAACAATTAATATTTGCTGCATCTACAAGCTTGGCTAACATCAACTCATTCTTTTGCTCTATATTATATATTTGTCTTTGTCATATATATGAAAAATGAAAACAAAGAAACATAGACATTAATGTGCCTATATAATATATGGTTGGATTTTTATTGGGATTCAATTCAAGCCTAACTTGGTTTAGTCAATGATGTTTTAAAAAAATGGCCTCGATAGTATAATTAATCACGCTCCTTGCCACACACACCGTCTCTTTTTACTATTCTGTTGACATTTCCATGTTTCTATTCACTCAACTCAATAAATTATTTTATTTTTTTAATCAAATAACCCAGTGGCTAGAGCTCACATAATTAAATGTAGAGAAATGGTGTGTACGAGATTCGAACCCCGACCCTTACTGCATTATCTCTACCAACTAAGTTAAATTCACAGGGGACAACTAAATACATTATTATTACTTGTACAAAAGGAAAAACACATTTCAATATTCAAATAGTGATTCTAGACCCTTCAACAAAAACAAATAGTGCTTCTAGATATTTTATTCGTCCACGGTCAGATTCAAATCCACATGGGTTATTTATTATTTTTATTTTCTCCCCATTTGGTCTTCTAATAATCCGTCTTACCATACCGGTGAAATTTGTCTTGTTTCACATATACTAGTAATAGTATAGTATTATGGTATTTATAAATGAAGGAAACAGAATAACTATTTTATCAAATTAATGTATTTTTATTAGAGTTGTGTTATTTGAACACTCATTTGTTTGGCAACTTAAGAATAACCATATTTTTAAAAAGAAAAATATGTATTAACACGAAAATTAAAGAGATAGAGAAAAAAATTAAAAATATAATGTGCGTATGAGAAAGAAAATTGTCACAAAAATCATTTCATATACAATGATCGTACAAATATTATTTCTCTTTTTATTATCATCCTAGATGTAAAGTTAAGATTTAAAAATAATAACTAGTGATGCACTCGTAAAAGTATATAATAAAACTTAATAGTGATCTATATTTTTATTAATAGTGATCCACATCAGAGAGCTTTATTAATTGGAATTGCGGCAATCATATGTGTACCATTTTAAATGTAGACAAAAGTTGTAATGTGATTCCTATCTGTACTGGCTTTGGTGGCATTTTCCGCAACAGTGCTGGTTTTCTCCTTTCGGCTTTCTCAGGATCGATCTCTCACTCTGATGATATTTTGTTGGTTGAGCTAACAACAATCTATCACAGCCTTCGAATGGAAAAAAAACATGGGTATCAATGATTTGGTTTGTTACTCGAATTCTCTTCTTTCAATTAATCGTATACATGCGGACACTTCGCATTATCATGTATATGCTATTCTAGTTCAAGACATAAAAGATCTTCTGACCACCAATAATCTCTCAATTCAGCACACTCTTAGAGAAGACAATCAAAGTGCAGATTATATGGCAAAGTTAAAGACAGCTTCAGATGTTGACATCATTATTCATTCTTCTCCTCCAGCAGACCTCCTTAGGCCGTTAAGGAGCGACACTTTAAGAATTACTTCCCTAGGGACTAGTTCCCTTCCTTTTTCTTTCCTTTGTGTTTTTCTTTTGTTCGTTTAGCTTTATAAAAATAAAAAACAAATATAGTTACATTGAAATTAAAAGTGTCAACTCCTTAAAAATTTGACGGTTATTGTAGGATAAAAGAAGTGTTTGATTATCCATGATAGAGGTCTCAAACTTTTAAAACTTAATACATAGTAGGTACTTTTGTTAAAGAGAATTTTTTTGCAGGTGTTATAAGACTCAACTAAAATTCATTAATTAAAATCGTCCTTAATTAAAATTCATTAATCATCCGAACTCAATCACTGATTATAGTTTTAACACGCCATATGAAAAAACTTTTAACAACAAATAATTTAAAATAGAGGAAGTAATCACTTAATATATATGCACCGTTTGATATTAATTTAATCAATCATTGCCTCGAAGAATATTTCATCTCTCATTTGGATTTTAAATCCCCCCTGTAACGTCTCATACATGAGACTTGTTTATATTAAATTATAATAATTTTTTTAAGAAATTAATTTATAATACTTAGTTACATCTGCTATTGTATACTATAATTTATATTCTTCTTTTCCAAACTCTAGCCACCACAACTTTTATTCGATCTATCAAAGATGTGTGATTTAAGGTTATTTTGGAGTCGAAATCACCTTTATGAATTGTTTTTCTTTATCTTTTAGTTACATAAGTGATTTTCACATATTTTCAGTTTTATTTTGTTTGTTTTTGTGATTTCATCGCCTAACAAGACTTTGCTTATTTTGATTTCTGGTATGTGTTTGATTCAAATTGAAAGAGTAATTTTGGTCAAATGCATATTCAGTATTTTTGCATCGTCAACGTTGTAAATCCGAAAACATGAGTATTTTGATGTCTTGAACATAATTATATTTGTAGAAATATATACTATTTTATTTTATGGTATTAATATGGATGTTGCGAGTTCATTCGTAGATTCATTCTTTTTGTTTTTAACGACTTTAAATTTGTAATACATTGATGTACTTTATCAAATTGAATGAACGAATATCGTTTATTTTTATAAAAAAAATTACTATTGTGTAAACAAAAACATACACCATTATTACATACAATATTATTTAATAATCTTATGTTATATCTATTTTTTTTACGACAATCATATATTATTTATATTGATTAATATATATTATATAATTTGTCTCGTAACTTAATTTCATATAACATTTTGATCATTTACTTTTTTCTTTTCTATATTAAGCATTAACATTAAACAAAAAAAATAACGAATGTGTTTTCTAAATTTAAGTAAAAGAACGAATTATGTAGTTTAACCTTAATTTATACCATCATATATTTATTTCTTGCAAAAATAAAAATAGCATTGCAATTAATTACTAACCTCAACAAATAGACATTTAGCAAATGAGAAGATCTCAAATTCCAATTATATCAAAAGTAATAAATAGATGAATTCAATCAACAGATTCATCACCATGATACCCATCACCCAAATGACAAATAGTATCCCAAATAAGACGAGGAACAGGAACAACAGAAAGCCTAGGTTGCTTCAACAGAACAAAATCCTTGAAATGTTTCATCTCCTTTAAATCAACAGCCCTCCTCATTTCTCCAACAGCTTTCACATCCACCGCACCGTCTTTGTCGTCGGTGTACCATTCCTTGACGACAGAAACAACGCCAACGATGCGACGGGACTTAGGACCAGAGTGGTAGAAGAAGCAGAGATCGTTGAGTGACATGGATTTGAGATAATTCTGAGCTTGCTTGTTTTTAACGCCATCCCATTTACTTATCCCTCCGTTTGCTTCTTGATCCTCCCATGACCACTCAGACGGTTCTGTTTTCAGCAGAAACCTTTTCACTTCCTTTCCCATCTCTCTCTCTCTCTCTCTCTCAATTTTCATTTACCCCGCCCCTCGCCCTAATAACATCCATTCTTCCCGCCAATTTCCTTTCATTTTCCCGCTCATTACACCAACGAATGACATGCTGCCACGCGTCTTCTACCCAAATCGTGCATATTTAGATAACAATTAACAAAATCTTATTCACTTTTAGTTTTACTTGAACACTTTTATTCACATTGCTAAAAGATGGAAATCTTTTCTCTGTGGTGATTGTTGTGATCATGGAACACAAATACACCAACACATTGTGCAGGTAAATATTTCCCATACATGTCCAACCATAAAATATGTTGATTGTGGTCCTGCAGAGTGGTTGAAGTCTTTTTTGCCCATTAATCAAAATTTGGCTTTTGTCCATTGATTCTGTGTACATATTTGGAAAGCATGCATGAAACCTAAAGTGAACAAACTTGCAGCATGTTTGAATATGTATTGCATTGAAAAAGAAGTCTCAAAATCTATGTAGCAAAGAAGTATGCAAGTATCAGACAAAAGTTAATGAACACTGGTTCATTGATCATGTATATAAACACAACTCTACCATTAATGATTTGTGGTTTCAATATTATTTTCATATTGATTACTCAAGCAAGTAAGAACGAGAAAAACAAATCATATCACTTGTATCACACCACAAAGGAATTTGCCCACAATTATGAGTTTAAAATCTGGTGATAGAGATTTGTTGTAATGTGGAGAATTCAACTCCAAGTTAGAAACTCCAGTCAATTTCAATATTATATATATCCTAGCACTCATTTTTCAAATAGAAATTCAGATATCCTATAAGATGATATAATGAGAGGCTGTAGTGGCTAGAGGGAAGGTCCCTTTTTATGGACACTTGATAGATAAAATCCAATGAGAATCGAGTGAGGGAGAATCCGGTCAGACGTTCTCAAACAACAACAGACAAAAAAAAAGGTTTCTTAAGAAATACGATTACAGGATTTATACCATTTGTTTTGTCCCATGTAATTACAAATAATTTAGTTTAATAAACAATTGTCATAAACTGAGAGCGCTTGAGATAACTAACATGAAAAGAAGAAGAAAAACATAAGAGTTGAGAGGAGATAGAATGCATTTTAATTACAGAAAAGCTAAAATATATTTGAAAATCTATATGACAGCAGAAAATAAAGCAGAGTTTGTGTCTTTCAAACAAAATCAATAAATCAGAAAAGCTAAGCATGTAGGAATTGTTATATGTATGTGTATATATATATGGCCTAGCTACCATCAATCAAATATAAGTTTACATCCCCTTGGGCGCAGAGATAATTTCTGTAACATTTGGTGCTTTACATTTAAATCTAAGCAACAAGCACTGTGAATTGTCATGGTACATAATACTTTTGAATTTTGCATAACATACTCTGCAAATTGAAGCTCGCACTTTCTGCCTCTGCAATCTTTAAGCAAGCAAGTTCTTAGTTGAGATGAAAGACATTCTGGAATCACTTTTTCGTCCTTCGAATTGTCCTCATAAATTCCATCTTCTGTAAATAATTCAAGGAAATTCCCACCAAAAAAAAATAAAATTAAGATGTGTAGAGATTGAGTTAACAAAATAAATCATCAAATTATCCTAAACATATGTAAAATTAACCTCATGAATGGTAATGGTAAGATGTTGAAGCTTGGGACTACGTCAAAGTGCTCGTAGCATCCACCTCCAATTACAACCCCAATCGTCACCCTTAGAGTTAAAGAATAGCTCCATTTGAGTTAGATTGTGAAAAACGGGGACTAGGGATTTGACGTACTGCATGAATTACAAACACAAAACATTAGAAACCAATACCCAACAAGGTAGCATTTAATTCATATATGCAATGTAGGCGTAAATATGTATTTTACACTACCAATATAGTTAAATCACAACAAACATATGACAACATATATTGTGATTTGTTGACAATGTATACCTATTTAGTTTTACTATTGCACTGTAGGAATATCAAAATTAAATTCCTTAAAGATTTACAAAGCCAACATTAAAATTTTCATACCAGTTTCGCATGCAGAATCTGTACTGTAGAGAGCAAATAGTGGAACAAATAAATTATCAGAAACATTTGCTTTTACCAAATTGGGCAAGCATTTAATTGTTCTTCTTTCTGAATCTTGAATCTTCTTCCAATATTCGTGATCAAATACATCATTTGTTTGCAATTCCTCTAGAATGGGACAACCTAATAGAAACTTAAAAATAGGTGTATGATT
>Ga0228711_1002733_pt1 | contig 27251 bp, 16 predicted proteins | sample MedpolnodulmetaG_2_FD_177996 | JGI IMG/M metagenome (GOLD analysis project Ga0228711, IMG submission 177996) | Root nodule microbial communities from Medicago polymorpha collected in Santa Monica, California, United States - brown nodules | ecosystem: Host-associated > Plants > Roots > Nodule... | reverse complement strand
AAAAAAAAAAACACTCTAATAATAAATATATTTGCATCTTTCAAAAAAAAAATATATATATTTTGCAATTATTATAATTTTTGCAAAAAAACACTCTATAATAATAAATATATTTGCATCTTTCAAAAAAAAAAATATATATTTTGCAATTATTATAATTTTTGCATAATTTTATGTACTTACTTACAATGTTCACATTAAATTAAAAAAAGGCTTTAAGATATGTTTAGTCCTTGCAATTAGACGCCATTTAAAAATTCGTCCCTATAATTGCTAATCCTAGCGATTTATCCTTGCATTGTTTAATCAGTTAAAAATTTGTCCCTTGACCAAGTTAATGACTATCACGTCATCAAATTAACAAAATGGCATAAGAAAGGACAAAAATACCCTCATCATCCTTCTTCTTCCTCCGCCTCCTCCATCTGTATCTATTTTATGTGGATGATTTGTTTGTTGCTGTTAAGCGTGAATTTTTGCAGGTTTATGATTTGAAGAAATCGAATCCGATGGTTGTAGGTGGGAATAGGAAACAGCAGGCGACATGGAATGGAAATGGATCTGATAGGAAGAAGAATGACAGTGGTGGTGGCGGTGGTTTGAAGAATGATGGTGATAGGAAAAACGGGAAGAAGAATTTTGAGAAGGAATTTTTAGTGTTGATGATTTTCCTAGGTTTGGATGAATTTTGTGGATGAATTCTGGATTTTGTGGGTGTTGAAGATGAACTCACGTTTTTTTTTCCTTTTCTATTTTTTTTATTTTTAATTTATTTAATTTCAAAAATGTTTATGTAGATTTTTTATTTTTTTTAATTTAATAATTACACACGTGACATGCCACTTAGGCGTTGACTCGGTCAAAATTGACCAAAATATCACTATTGCAAAGATGTTAAATCTTACGGGGCAAAGTTTTTATTTTTTTGTATTAGGGGGTGAAAATCGCAACATTTGTAAAATTAGGAGCCTAAAACTGTAGTTTAGCCTTTTTTTTTTACTTATACAGTTAATGTAAAATTTATGTGAACACAATGAGATCCAAAAATTTAGTTGAGTAATATTTTTATATTATTTATTTTAGTCAATTAAACTTCAAATACATAAGAATTTACTTAAAATTGATTGATGTAATATTAGCAGTTTGCAATTGCAAGATGGAAGAATTACCCGCTGACATGGCATTCTGCCCACGTAGACATGAAGAGTTGTAAACTAACCTTGTGTTTGGCGCGAATGGTACCGGACTGAGAAAGAGAAACCAAAGGAGGAATAGCACCTTCACGACACACCATTACACGATAACTCACATTCTCTTCACAAATCTTCAACAAAATCGCCACCGCTATTTCCTTCTGTCTCTGCGATCCAACCTCCACAATCTCCACCAACACCGGAATTCCTCCTTCCTCCACCAACGCCGTCCTAGCTTCCATAACCGTCACCAACACGCTCATCACATACGCTGACTTATCCACCATGTACGAATCCAAATCCGCCATTAATTCAACTAAAGGCTTCATAATTCCAGCTTTCACTGCTCTGATTTTGTTCTCCTTCACCGAACACAGCGAGTATAACGCTGTTGACGCATCCTTTTTCCCGCGGATTCCTCCGTTTTCTAGAAGGTTCACCAATGCCGGAATTGCTCCACATCTTCCAATTGTTCCTTTATTCTCTTCTGTCTGCGAGAGACGAAGCAGAGCACATGCTGCATTCTCCTTGGCAGTTGGAGTACCTGTCTTCAAAGCTTTCACCATTGGCTTAATCGCTCCAGAAGAAGTGATAATCTCTTTATTTTCATCACATAGTGAGAGATTGAATATGGCTGTGACGACATATTCTTGCAGTTGAAGATCCATCACCGGCGACGGTGATGATAAAAGTGAAATCAACGGTTTGATAGCGCCGGCTTTTGCAATTCTGAGACGATTTTCTGATTTGTTTTTGGCAAGTAATCTGATTTCCATCGTAGCTTGTTTTTGTTGATCAATGGAAGAGGAATTGAGATCGAGAATCAACCGGCGAATGAGTTCGTCGGAATAATCATCGGAAGCGCATGTAATGAGAAGGCGTTGGATTCTGGATTCAGTTGTTGTAGTGATGAATTCGGTGGATCTGTCACTGTCGCAGTCGCTGAAAGCGGAAGAGGAATTATCGTTGAAATTGAAAGTTCCTTCCATTACGTATAACTGTAATTCGTTACGATAACAAAAGTGACACTGACAAACAAGTATATGTTGATTAGAGGAAAAGTGATGGTTGTATAAAGTGAGCGTGGAAAAGAGATTTTGGATGCTAAAGCCCAAAAATATGGAAAGAAAAGCGGTTATGGCTCCGGTGGGGTTTGGTGCTGACACGTTTAAAAATTGAATGTTGACTGTACTGAATCCTATTAGGATAAGAAAAAAGTAGCACGTGTGATGAGGGTCTTTAAACGCGTGCGTGTGAAAGATAGAGTGAGTTTTTGGAAGAGTCTCTTTCTTGGTTTTGCTTTTAAAGGTGTTAGTTGGTTTGGTAGTTAGGCTTTAGTTAATTAATAGTTAAAAAATGTGTGCATTGCTTGCTGGGTCGGACGCACATGGTGGGGGATTAATGATGGGAATCAGTACAGGTCTTCAAGACAGGACGGTGATCATGAAGTTTTGGCCATGGTTTGCTTGCCCTTCTGTCTATCATTATTTTTTCTTCTTGTCTACTCTCACTTCCCTTTTCTTTCATTAACGTGGGACAAGCATAACGTATTTTAAATTTGTATTTATGCATGCACTTCACTCACAATACAAAATTCAGAAACAATTTTCTAGCTCTGTAGTAATAATAATACTTTAGTAAAAAACAAATGCCAACTCTGTTGTGATACATTTAAGAAATCACTCTTCACACAACTAACAAATTGCATGCTATCTTTTCTCGTTAATTTTAGTGTATTTTTGTTGCATTTTCATTTCTTAAGGACTTTTGCTTGATATACTTCTTCGTTTGTTTCTTATGTTTTAATAGTAAATAAGTATAAAAAATGTATATATCCAAAATCTTAAGATATAATAAAAAAAAAATATACTACTTACATTACATTATTAATTAAAAATCGAATCATACTAAATATTATCTGTAAAGTATTTTGTATCGAACAAAAAAGTATTGATTAAAAATCAAGAATACAAATCATTTTTCCTTTATACCAAAAAAAAAATTCATTTATTCCAGAGTATAATATTGTCTCACAGTTGTTTCAACAATACTATATCAAAAATGAGTATAATATTTTTTTTTTTGGGTGGTGGGCGTGACGCTTCATTGTAGTGGCGTGATGTCCAGGTTCTTTGTAGGGAGGAGTGGTTTAGTCATAATGTTATTCGTGTTGTAGGAAATGGGAAAAATACTATGTTTTTGTCGGATGTGTGTGTGGGTGAAGTATCTCTTCGAGTCAGGTTTCCTAGATTATTTGATTTATCGCTGAGTCAGGAGGTGTCTGTGTTTGATATGTGTTTGTTAGGATGGGGGGTGGAGGGTCAGGCTTGGTCGTGGCGGAGGAGGTTGTTTACGTGGGAGGAGGAGTTGGTGGGGGAACTAATTTTATTACTTCAAAGTGTGTCTTTGCAAGTTGATAAAACTGATACATGACATTGGAAGTTGGAAACATCTCATGTTTTTTCTGTCCGAAGTGCATATAAAATGCAAATTTCTCAACCTATCATTGTTCCTATGGTGGCGGTGTCAGCTCTTTGGAATAAACATGTTCCTCTTAAGGTCGTGCTGTTTGCGTGGCGTCTGTTTCGTGATAGGCTGCCAACTAAGGATAATCTCCTTCGTCGTGGTGTGATTCCTTTAGACTCCCGATTGTGTGTTGCTGGTTGCAATTCAGTGGAAACTAGCTCTCATTTATTTTTACATTGTTCTACTTTTGGTTCGGTTTGGCAATTGTCATTAAGGTGACTGGGCTTTTCAACGACCCTTCCTCTTGGTGTTGTTGATCACTTCAATCAGTTTTCTTGCGATGGTGGTACCGTGAAGGCTCGTGGTGCAATTTCACAGGTTATTTGGTTTGCAACTACGTGAGAAATTTGGAAAGAAAGAAATAATAGGTTATTTAATGGCAAGGATAGCTCAATTCCTCAGGTGGTTGATAAAATTAAGTCGCTCGCTTTCATGTGGTTGAAGGAGAAATACCCTTCTCTTCCCTTCAATTATCATGCTTGGTGGCTTAATCCGTTCACCATTTTGGGCATAGGCTAATTGTTATTTCTGTTTCTGTGCTTTTCGCTGTTTTTGTCTGTAAATATTGTTCTGACTTTGGTGTTTCCACCCTAATACACCTTGTGCTAGGGAGACCCTTTTGATGTGGTAATATAATTCATTTTAGCCTCTTAAAAAAAATGAGTTTTTTTTTGTTCTTTTTGTCATAAATTGATCAATGCAGAGGAATTATCCAATAAAGATGTATTTGGATGGTATTTGGATGGCAGTTGCAATGATTCAACAAAGGAGTTAAACTCTCACAATATGACGAGCAACATTCATCCCAACTGAAAAAGGTATCAATAGTTAATGTCCAACACATCTCAAATAAAAAAGTTTAGTGCAAGAAAAACCTTAAAAACACCCAACTTAAAAAGATTTACATGTGCCTTTCAACAAGAGAATTTTAAACTCGAGCCCAAGCTAAGCTACCATAAGATCCAAGATCATACCATCCAAGTCAATCCAAGATTATGAAAAAACATTTGATTTTTTTTTTATTAAAAAACATTTTAAAAGGGTAATTGTCTAAGGACCTCCAATGAACAACAACCGACCCTTATTCCACTAAGTAGGGTAACTCTGATGAATAAATGACGAAATTCCCTTATTCCACTAAGTAGGGTAGCTCTGATGAATAAAAGATGAAATTCGAAATGCTAACTCTAAGACATTCATGCCCCAATGACTTCGACCCCAGAGGCCAGAGCCAATGCTAACCCTACTTCGAATGGCATCAACAGTCAAAATGAGTTGAGGACCTTAGTCAACTACGCCCAATTTGAATTTCGGAACATAGTTGATTCGTACCAACCTGTTTTATTTTATATATATCTTCAACTAAACATTAAAGTTAAAGGAAATGTAGGCTAAAATACATTCAAATCTTCTGAACCAAAACTAGATTCAACCAAAACTGGATACCGGAATGAAGTAACCTTTACAAGACATTAAACTCTTTTGTATAAGATAATGTTGGTATCATGGTAGCTGATTGCGAATTCAACAATGCTCGCGATGTAATGCTCTAATTCATCCAAGTCTCAATCAACGAGGACTAGAAGAGAGAAGAAAAACCAAAACAGAACACATGAAAGCTCGGCTGCATCCATAGTAGACTTTACCAGTCAATGTATGAGCCATGCTTCCCAAGGAGGAGAAAACTGTCTGCAGAAGCCAGAAGAGCAATACACCATGTCTATACGTCTGATTGATCTTCGATCCTGCATAAAATTTGTTTTAAAATGTAGACTTTGAAACTAGCCAGAGTTATATGGTGTATTGGCTAGTAAGAGATGTATGTTGATGGACCTATTAAAAACCACTCAATCCAGAGAAATGCTTCTTCATGGCTTGGTCCTTCCTGTAATGGTTGTTTCTACCTCCTCCCCTTCCTCTACCTCTCCCTCTCCCTCTGTTATTTGGACCTTGATCTCTACCCTCCACTTCAGAAACATCATCAGATTGTTTTTCCTGATGTTGATTATGTTCAATATGTCTCCCCCCTTCTCTCTTTCCCCTGCCACCGCCACTCCCCCTCCCTTCTGTTCCAGAAACATGGAATTGGTTACCACCTCCTCCCTTGTAGGAATCTGCCAACTTCTGTACCGCGCCAAGAGGAAGGTTGCCCCCACGTCCAAGACCATGTATCAATTCTTTCTGAGCTTCATTAACTAAAGAAGCTTCATTAGAATTTGCAACTGCTACTGCACCAGCCACTTTGTAGCTGTAATTCTTACCATCTTTGACATAGTACTGTGGCTTTTGCCTAGAGCCCCATTTTGTATTAGAGGCATTTTGGCCATAGTTTCCGGTCCCTGTTTCCCTTGATTTTCCCGATTTTTCATTCATTTCGTCATCAATCACTTCACTTTCTTCTACTCCAGATTCCGCTACGCTTAGACCCAAGTCATCAAAAGAGTCATCATACTCATCATCATATTCATATTGCAAAATTCTTGATGCATCTTTCTCATCATTATTGTCCAAAATACTTGGATCAGGTCTGTCGGCTCTAGATTTCCTCACAAATTTTCCAAGTGGAGCAGATGATGGCATCAATGACCCTTCTGTCAGGTTCTTCCCATTAGAAACTTTTGTATTTGAGGACACCGACGTAGAATCAATTAGTATACCTTTTCCTTTATCTTTCCCACTAACATCAATCAGTACACCTTTTCCTTTATCTTTCCCGCTAACAGCAGTGGACTTGGCTTGTAACTGTGGCACCGTCTCTAATGAAGTATCCAAGCACTTCAGATCATTATGAAGGGTTCCTTCTAAAATTCTTTGAATGACCTCTTCTGGATTGTGGTCATAGACCTCAAGACATGCAGATAAAAACCCTTTACCGTAATCAGGGAATAGGTCCCTAATTTGACTGATTTTTGACTCTAAAACTGCAGCATCTTCATCTGTCTGCATGGTTTGGTTCGGCACAGAGATCTTTGCAGAATATGGCTCCCCGTTAATAGTCTCCTTCAAAGAACTCAAAATCCCAGATATATATTTAAGTTGTTCATCCTCAACGAATATCCACCCTGAATCAGAGGAACTAGATTAGAAAAATTACACACTACATTTTAAAAATGCATCAATTTAAAGTATTAGTTGAGTGGTCAGAGAGACCTGATTCCACCTTTAATTTAAACGAGGAATAATCATAATAAGTGTAGCAAATTATGTACAATACCTACTATTATGTACAAGTGACTTATGCTACTTAACAAATAAGACAATTACCATTATACTTTAATCCCTCAATCCTGCTTGATATATTGAAATTCCTTTCAACACCTTGAAGAAATGTTTCCTTCTTATGGATTTCCTGGAAACTTAATGATACTGAATTTATCTCTCTAAATGTCTGAACCAGAATATCTGCTCTGATGACTGGGTCTTCAACATTGGCAGGAAACATCTTTGTGGCAGCTGGAAGAGGGATGCTATCTAGGAACACATCGTCACTTAAATAGCAAAAGTGCAATAATTGCCACCCAAACTTTACCAATCTCATTCTTAACATCTTCAAACTAACCACAATATTAGAGACTGTGTCATCTTGTTTGCCAGCAAAAATGATATGGAACCCCTTTTGCATGGACGGAATTAGCGAATCATGCAACCTGGCAAGGAAGCTCAGCATCTCCTCATTCCCATATCTAAAGTTATAAAGATCAGAAAAAGATTAAATTGTTTTAGATAAATTTTAATTGTCAATATTAATCATAGATTCTATATTGATATATAAAACAGCATAAATCTGTTAACATATGAAAGGCCAAATTTTTGTCGGATTAGCCATACTTTTGTAGAAATTTACTGTATTCATCTTTATTCATCATAAAAATTAAAAACCCAAGTTTCAATGGTAAGAAATACCTCATCTCAACAGGGGAAGAGAACAATAAAGCTGCTTGTTCGTATGCACTAACAAAAGCATCCATTGATACAATTGCATCATTTATGAAGTCCATCACCTATATCACAAAAATAGATGACATTAACACTATGCTGCATATGTCAAAGAACTTCATGAATCAAGGCACAATATTTTACAATGTGAATAAACTAAATGCTACGTGTTTTAAATAGCCTCGACGTATTCAAAATATGTACCCTTTGCCACAGCGAAATTCTACTTCAAAATTTTAATAGCTTTGAAGTATGTGCAGTAGTTGTTGTCTATGACAATCTGATGGTGTGGATATATGTGAGCAAAAAATTATTAATCATCAATTGATCAGCAGTCAATGCCATTTATTCGTGGCTATTCTTTCTTATTTAACGTCCAGGCTTAACTACATTACGTCTGTGACAGTTTCTGAGCTTCACTGGAGTAGTAGTATCTCCACACTTGAGGTAACATTAAGGAGAAGGCTGAGACTAGTACTCAACCGGATTATCGTGAGTACCTGTTTGGAAATGAATTGTTGATAGTTCTAGAATCTAGAGATAATTTTAACATAAATGCTGAAGAATAGACGGGGTGATCATTCTCTAGTGTTCTCATACTGCACTAGTATGCTGCATAAATTAATGGTGGAATACTGGAATTAGAAGCTTCTCATATCTGGTTTATCACTTCCTCTGAAGGTAGAAAATCACAAACTTATATATACAGAATGTGAAGCCTCTAGGCTCTAATATCAGGTTTGTCACCCCAACAAGATTGAACAACTCACTTTCAAAGAGGCAAAAAACAAAGAAAATTACCTCCAGAAGATCAGTTTTTAGTAAAGTAGCATTATGGTCATCAAGACTTCCAGAAGCAAATAAGACCTGTACATAACCCCAAAATGAAAATTATGAATTTGCCTTACAAATTTTTCCTTTATACTAAAATTTAACTATGCACATAAACTTCCTATCAAGATTCAGTCAATTATAAATAGTTTTCTGAAATACTCTATCATTAATTTATTTTTAACATGTCAAATAATGTATGGACATGGCAGAAAAAATGTCATCAGACACATTATTTGTCAACAGGATGTTCAAATGAAATGCACAGAAGAAAATTATCAGGAGTCATTCTTACTTCTTAGATGCTATGTTATTCAAAGGAAAATAATGATACTTTCTAAGACAAAAAATTAAGATTTTGGGCATATATCCAAATAATACAGAAGCAGTCAGTTATGCACATTTTATATACAAGTTTCTTTTAGCGCATCACTCAACATAACTTAGAAATGTTGGCGAAGTAATATGTTTCTCTGCCCCAGTTCCTATTTTCATTTCCCTCCCTTTCTTTGAGGGGTGTGTGGTGGGCTTGTCCTAATTCTTTTATTGAAAGTGTAAATTCTAACAATAAAGGGGAGCAGAGCAGCTGTCTGTCATTGCATAAATAAATAAGAACTCGCTATTCATCTAGAAGCAAGCATACAGATGTGCAAAAGCCATTATTTCTATTTTGATCTCGTTATGTGCTGCACTGGTCACAAACATACAAATGTGCAAAAGCCATTATTTCTATTTTATTATTCTGCTTGGCATGTTAAAACAACAGAACCCAAACAAATGAAAGTATTGTAATATTGGTAAGATGCCCATCAAGTAATTATACACAAGTCTTGTGAACCAAAGCAGTTTGTAGAACACCAAAGTTGAACATATAAATTATCTAATAATAACATTCATAATGCAATAAATACTTGTGATAACAAGAATCAATAGAACTACATTTTTCATATAAAATTGACTTATTTACCAAAAGATAGTACAAAAACTCAAAGCTGAAAAGAAAATGACTAGCCAATTATGGAAATATCACATTTACACTTTGGAAATTACTGGAATACCTCCAATGATGAACTGCATCGTTCGTGCATTGTGCTTACAATGACCATAAAATGAGATGTTACTGCAGCTAAATTATCATGTAACCAAGGCTGAGCATGCAAGGCATTTTTAACCTGAAAGAGTGAATAAATAAGAAACGTATGGAAGGGAGGTTAAATATGTGGAGGGATGCTCTGTAATTACCACAACAAAGTGTGCATAGAGAAATCACTTGAATTGAGATAGCTTTCTGAATAAAAAATGTGAACAGAATAAATCTTTCTATATATATCACTTGGATAGAGATAGCTTTCTATATATATCTTTTCATCAATATAGTAACGTGATCTTTTTTCAGAAAGTTCTTTTCAAGTGAACCAAAAAAAATATTAAAATCAAACAGAAAGAAACAAAATAAAGCAGCGGTGCAATTTGGGAGAAAGAGAGAAAACCAAATGATATCATAAATTCCATTTGACAATGACTCAGGAGGCTTCCCAGGGTTAAAAGATCATAATGAACTTCATCCAGTTTTTGTATACAAATAAAGCAAAAAAAGCATCAGCAATACAGACTCACAATAGAAACATATCACTGTAACAATAACAATGACAAACCTCAAAGAAAAAACAAGTACCGAGAAAAAGGTGATTTTAACAGAAAATTAAATGTATTTTTATTGAATCTTAATCTCTGGCCCATTTTATTTTAATGAAAAAAGGCTGTGAAAAAATCTGTTGTACCAAATATATTTGGAAGCCACATGCCCACATGATAGTTGATAGATTAACATCATTATAAAAGATAGCTTCTTCCAAAGGAAATGTTTTTGGTTCTATTATGGACTGAGATGTAGAAAATAGTATATATGTATCGTCTAATCAAAGCATGAGAAATCGTTCAAAGGAAAAACCTTTAGTTTCTAAATAATTCTTCTTAGAAGCTAGGTTTATTGAAACTAAGGATGCCAAAAACAAAATAAAGGATTTTTCTTAATGCACGCTGCATTTAAGGTAATGCTAACTTAATAATATTCCACAATAGTAAAAAGTTCTCACCAGCAATCTTGTCAATTCTTCATTTTCATGACTGTATATGGCACATATATCAAACAACTTTGGCAAATCAAGCAACTTCTTCTCCTGCAAAAGAACTACATGCAATATTAGTGAACAACAGTACAGCACCGAGAATACAAAATATGAGGCAATTGCCCAAAAATAAATAGATATAATTTTATGAAAAATACATTAGTAAATGTGTGATGTTTAGTTACTATATGTTCCAACTCAGACATAAGTAGTCAAATATGCAAATGACCAAACAAATTTTACAAATTTTTAAGAATCAATTACCACCATTGCCTGTGAGCAATGTTATTGATGGCTGATGACAACTCCTGCCGCAAGCCAAAACCCGCTATAAAGAGTACAGCTGATGGCATTGCGGCCAAAGGCAAAAGTATGGCAGCCATAATAAAAATATACAAATACAATAAACTAAATCGATGGAAATCAAATAATACCATAAATCTCATAGGAATGTAAATGGACTAGTGCTGATAAAAATTAATATCGCAAAACTGACAGTAATATAAATGGACTAGTTCGAAAAAAAAATAGAACCATGACACCAGATTAAACATAGTTACACAAACAAAAAAGAAAATAAGAAATATAAGGAGACAACAGAAAGCAGATATCAGAGACAACAAAGAGAAGAAGTTTCCAGAAAAGAGAACAATCATCTGAAAAGGAAGAAAAATTAATATTGTTCACGGGAAATGGAGGTTGAGGACGGCTTGTGCTCTCCGATAGAATAAACCTTTTAGGGTTTTCTCTAATGGGCAGAGTTATCAATGGTGGATGGAAGATTATGGCGGAAATCCATCAGATAAACATTGCAGAAATTTGACGACACTGCTGACGGTCGGGTCTCCATTTCTTTACCCTGACTTTCAACCCACCGTTCCTACCGCCATGCCATGGCACCATGAGAATGCCATTTGTCATGGCCTGCCATTCGAAATCCACAGCATATATTCTAGATGATAGTTTTTTGAAAAACCACCAGAAAGAGTGAGTGTGAGTAAGAGCGACGCAGAACTTGTACACAGCCAGCAAGAAGAGAAGGATCATGAAGATAATGACAATATAAGGAAATTAAAATAAGGAAATTAAGTAATAGGGCAACTATATCGGTAAAATTAAAATAAAAACAAAAAATATTTAAAAAAGGAAAATTAAAAAGGTTGCAATCTCATTTTGTGCTAAGACATTGATACGAATATTATGAGCTGTATTTGCAAGCAATCATTAATAATTACAAATAAACCATGTAGATGAATCGCGTAAAAAACTTATGGTATGCTCAGCTAAAATGAGATCACTGTCCACAAACTATAAAAGGGCATAGGAGATCCCACCTTCATGATCTTTTGAACTGAGTGTATCAGCAGGTCGAGCACCAGGATCTCTATTGGAAGACCTGCAAAACAAATTCCACTTAAAAACCATACAAAAGAAAGTTGAAATCATTGTACTCCAACTTATTAGAAACTTACATTCGATACAATATCATGAAAACACGACGGCTCAAATCATGCTCTCCAAAAATAACACCAGCAACAATCCCTCTGGCCCCACGGTGAGGGAAATCATACCACCTGCTCCTAAATTGCAGAAAGCTGTTGAGAAACTCGTGTAGGGAGGAATCACTAGCCACTACAAATACAATCCAAACAAACAACAATAGCAAAAACAGTTAGAAATTGATAAAACAAAACCGATGTGAACAAAGATTTCCAATGTAACAGCACACGCCATGCATCAATGATGAATTTTAACAAATATTGGTTAGATAGTATTACAATAGAAGTTAATACATATACACAATCAATCATAATAGTAAATGTTAAACTGATTAGAATAAACCTGAAAATGATGTACCTTGTGACCAAAAATCTTTGGGTTTCAACTTGAGCAAGCGAGACAACTGAGAATTAAGAAGATCGACAACTTTCTGAGATTCAAGGGCATCCAATCCACCATCTTCTGCGCCAAAACCAGCAGCGACAGCTTCATCTTGCGGCAAATAATACACGAAATTGCCATTCACACCCCCCAGTTGAACCCTACCTGACGAATTATTGCTATTGCTACCGGAACCAGAACCAGTTTGTTGTTGTTTTTCTCTTAGAGAAGTTGACAAGGTTGGAGTCGGATTTATAGGGACAAATTTCTTCTGTACTTTGTTGAAACCCTTATTGTTGTTGTAATTTTCTTGCTTACCTTGACCGAAACGATTCGACATTTTTGTTATCAGAATCGTTGATGGAAGCCGAACAGTGATCAGAACTATGAACACAGTTTTTGAGATGGGTTCACCGTTCTAAGGTGACTTAGGTTAATGCTACCAGGTTTTACCTTTACCGTTTTCCCGAATCACAAAATCTTTTTTGTTTTTTCGTAACAGGTAGTAAAAATCAAATTGATCTTTTTTTTCTTTTGTCAAAGTCAAAATTAATCATTTTTTTTTACAGAATGTCTTCTTTATTTTTGATATATAATGTCTTTGTTCATATTCTATCATATTTGGATCAAAATGGAGCGAAATGGATTGATTGAATAAAAATATTCAATTAAGTGTTTGATACTTATTTAAGTCTGATTAGAGACTCTAATGGTAAAATAACACTATTTAAAAGTTAACTTTGGATCTTAGAGGAGGTTTTTTGGTATTGCTATTTGTTGAGCTTTGATTATTAGAGACTCTAATGGGAAAATTATTAGAGGATTATACCGTCGGTCGGATCTTGTTTAACTATTTGGAAAGAATTATGGGCTCTTCGTCTTGTAATTAAATTTGCTTCACATTCGCTTTCTTAGTTGGAGAACTTCAATTTTTCATATGTTTCGTGAAGCTAATAGGTGTGTTGTTTGTTCTATTAGCTAATAAAAGGGTATCCTTCGCTAGTTTTTGATTGAATTTTAGTTGAGTAAATATTTCGTTCTTTGAAACTCTTGTTAGAAAATGATGTAAGAGACACTACTTTGCTTGACTTAAATCGTAATTTAAAATTTTTCAATACATGTTCCCACATATAACTATAACCAATAATCCAATAGTATTATTGATCAAAGCTTCTCTAGAAATTGCATTGGTCATTCCCATTCATACATGCATGCGTGGTCTAGAAAAGGATGTATAAGCTAAAATTTTATTGACCAAATATATAAGCTAATCTTATTGACAGAAGAGTCCTACAACTGCATACTTGACAATGTTTCATGCAACATAAGACACAAATCATCTTGTTTGGAAATTGGAACACTTAAAAACTACAGAATAGAAAATAATTATTCAGAAACTAAATAATTTGCAAATCCTATATAAAAATAGGTAGGATTTCCAAATCATTAGATTATACTTAATACATGATAATATGTAAATGAGCTAAGTTCTTATATCTAATATCACTCATAAACAGGCTTTATTTTAAGCTCATGGTGGTGGAGAAATCTTCCTGTTGAGATTGAATCCAATGTCAAGTCCATTATAAGCAATTGGGGCGTACATCCACAGATCATCAGAGCTTAGAAGCTATATAAGAGAAAAATTCATATTAAAAAGATGTTATTCTGATTGAACATATACACCTGGATATTTCTAAACAGAAATTAATTATTAATCGCCTATCTTTCGCGACTCATATATTACCTTGATTTGGAGCTGCAGAAATTTCACATATTGGATTGCATCTTCAAGCATTGTGCTTATATCAACCTGTATGACCATCCATATATGAAATTATACATCTCTCAAATAGTTACAGGCCCCTTTGAACTGAAAAACATTCATGCAAAAATAAGTTACCTTTGTTCCATTTGGTACAAGATTCTGTAGAGTTCTCAGTCTCTCGTTTATCTTCTCTCTTCTTTTCTGTAAGATTCAAAAAGACAATAAGCACCACATATATTGCTATCTACTTCATTCGCTTTGCGAATCCAGCTACGCCATCAAGGGGATAGTGTGAGTGACCATCCTTCCAAACAAGAAAAGAAGGCCACGTGCTATGGTTCACAGGAGGAATAGTTAAACAAAAGGCATTTGTACTTAAAAGAAATTGATAATTACCCTTGCATAAAGGCTTTGAGGATCTGTTGCTGATCCTCTACTAGCTCTTTTCTTTCCATTGCAGTTGAGAGACACAGTTGATTTAGATGCTGCAGAAGCTTCTCCACTGTTTTCCTCACACATGTTTTGTTCCTCTGAAGTATAACCACTAGAGGTATGTCCATCTACACTTGCATTGGCTTCTTCTGCCTTGTTCTCATTTCTATCAACCTTCTTGCTCTTCTTTGACTCTGCATTCTTCATGCATCTTTGCACCTGAGTTAGGAAATCACAAAATGTCAAATTGGTAGTAGTGGTCATATTACAACTGTCTCTCACAGGATTTGAACTTTGTCCTTTGAGATTACAAAATGTTAGACTAAGCTGACAAAGTAATCAACCGATGGAGTAAATATCGTATGATATAAATATAGACAAATTAAGCTTACATCTTTTGCAGCACGAGGTTTTTTCTTAGGGTTCCCACATGAGTTTATCTTATCTTCTACATGTACCTGAAATTCTGGCACATCAAGCATCCTTTTCAACTTCAACTTAGGTTGGACTTGATTGTGATCAAAATTCTCTGTTCTGTCACTATTATTAGCTAGCACATGATCAGAACAATCAAAATAGTAGTTTGTGTGACCTTGAGTACTATGATTACTTTCTTGTGAATTATAGTTGATGTGAGAATCAAAAGAATAAAACCCATTAGTATTCATGTTTCCCTCAGCTTCAGAAAGGGAGCAAAACATGGATTGTACTCCAAAGTTCCCATTATTTTCTCCGAGCAGAAGCGAGGTTTGATCAAGTAATTGTGGTGGAGAGTCATCATGGTCTTCAGATGCAAATATTCTGCGGAAGCATTCCCATTCACCATCATCAGGGATAGCTCCAAGTGTTTCCATTTTTCTTGGAAGTCTTCTAAGAGGGAAAGGGCTATATTAAGTATAAATGGTTGGTACTTAGGTACTTACTTGTCTTAAGCAAAATCAAAACACAAGATATTTATACTTAACATAGGGATTAACTACATTTGTAAATAAATAACATAAACAATTTTAATTGGTAATGATTGTGATGGGTAGGTACCAACTAATTTTGGGTAACTAAACTCAAGGCCAATAGGAGGCAAGCAACAACTCATAGGAGAGCCAAATTTGATGGGAACGATAATGTAGAAAAATACCGTTATTCTAGACACCTCAGAGTCAGATTTGTAACTAAAACTATCATAAAAAAGACAACTCTTGGTCTAACCATCTAATCCTAAGTATAATCATAATTGGGAAATGAGTATAACTGAGGTTAATTATTATGTGTTGGTTTAAAGTGTGATTGGTTTGTCTCACCACACAAACCGGTTTTGCGGGGTTGTGTTAGGCACAACCACAAATTTTAAGATGATACTAAAGTCACCTCTAAAATTCGTTGAGCCACCTGCTATCAGATTCCATTATCAGGAAATCCATCATTTATATCCACGCATCTAGCCCAATAGTGTTGGACGTGGCGATGTTAAAGAGTCTCCAAATATTGTATCCTTAATATTCGTTGGGTCATCTGCTATCAGTTTTTGCAATCGGTCACCAAATATTTATATCCATGCATTAAGTCCAATATTGTTAGGCGTGAGGGGTATGTTAAAAGTCCCACATTGGATGTGGATATGGTATGAATAAGTGTTTATAAGTGGGGACAATCATCACCCTACAAACCGGTTTTATGAGATTGTGTTAGTCTCAACCATAATTTTTAAGTTGCTATGAGAGTCTCATCCTAGATTCTCATATGATCTTAACAAGTGTCTATAAGTGAGATAATTGCTCTATCCGACCCTCAAGTTGCTCGGCCCCTAAAAATAAGTCGATTAGGAGTTACGACCCTATAAAAAAAATATCAGGTCGTGACTCTTGATAGATTTGTGCAATCGGAAGTTACAAACCATTAAACCTGAGACTTTTGAGCAATTTGAGGGGAAGCTATAGCAATTCTCTATAAGCGAGGGAAATCATCACCATAGGTGTTTTGTGGTTGTGTTAGAGCCAACCGCAAATTCTAGAAACTATAAATGCGCTACATGTTTGAAATCAGAACAAAGTCTTATGTGGACTAGTCCTATTGGATTATCATTAGTATGTTGTTGCTCCCGGTGGCATGGTTTCAAATTGCTAAGGCAGCAATATTATAGTTAGGGCAGTGTCTGCAACAACCGCAACGTAGTGGACACGGCAACCGCATCAGACTGCCATGCGTGTCGCAATACCCGCATTCGCAATCACAACTTAAAACCATGTCTGGCACTTCAAAGGACTCTCAACAGTGTGTTAATTAAATATAGTGATAAACAGAAAGAATTGTGTGTGGAATAGATGGAAATAAACAACATTAGTTTGGTCAATGGGCGGCCACATCGTGGGGATTAGTCTGACATTCTTTAAGTCATCTAAAAACCGACATGACAACCAAGGATACCCCAACCCTGTTTCCTTCAATCATTCCCAGGTCCCCGTTAGCATACACTAATGCATTTCATATATTGAATTTTGTTTGGTCTTAATCTTACTAACGAGAGCTCTAAAGTACTAACAAAATCTGGTTTTATTCTGTGGTAGGTATTCCAAGTATTAAAACTACAGAACAAGTGTTCATATTATTTCTATAATAAAAGATAAAAGTTAAATTATTTTTTATATAAGTTATAAACTGTTTTTTATAAATTATCTTGAAGTATGAAAATAAACTGAAAACATTATTTTGTTGTTTCATAACTTCAACAAATACTTATGTTAGTAAAGTCTTACACACGCTACTACAGTCCAAAATACAAATTCCACACCAACCAAATACTCTTCTCAATCTCAATATATTATAATGCAGGCTAAAGTAGAACATGTCAACAAAATGCTCATGCATGATTGTAGCTGCTTTGGAACAGATGAAAAGTCATTTCCACGCGTCTTAAGATATATATCCACCTTTAAAAATTCATGCTATTCTAAAACAAAATGCAAATTCATATAATATTAATTCATGGTGGCACTATGAGTCTTGTGTGTGTGGCAGAGAGTATAGAGAAAGAACCATGCACGAGCATTTGTAAGTATGGCCAAACTTAACAACATAAAACCGTTTTTTTTTCTTTACAAACAAACTATTGATCAAACTTAATGCTTAAAAAACCCAATTAAAGGGTTCATGCGATCTCTATAATTTCAAAAGATGGCCAAACTTTGAAGCAAAGCTAGTGTAAGTATGCTTTTACAGTTATTTCCTTTCTGAATTTCTACATATACTCGTATGCGTGTAATCATAATCTCGAGAGAACACAAAACACATCCTTCATTTGCATGAATCTCAGGAAAAAAACAATTCGTGAATGACAAGTTGTTTGTTATCATCCTACCAACTAGATCAAGTTGACCAAACGACAAAGAACGGTGGTAAAGGAGGAGGTAGATGTATGGAGACGGAGATCTTGTATCTACCTTATGAATTGATAATCCAGATCTTGTTGAGGTTGCCGGTGAAGTCTCTTATACGCTTCAAGTGCGTTTCTAAGTCATGATTTTCTCTTATCTCTGATCCTCTCTTTGCAAAAACACATTTTGAACTTACCGTTGCACACACTTAATGATTTAGAGATTTAGAAGCATCACTTAATGATGATAGCGCTTCTACTTCACCGAACCTTAATTTTTTGCTTCCCCAATCTGAGTATAATCTTGAAATTAAAGGTTCATGTAGAGGGTTTATAGTTTTAAGTTGTTCTTCAAACTTCTACATATGGAATCCATCCACCGGAGTTCACAAACAAATACCTTTGCCTCCTTTTGGTTCCAACGTAGATGCAAATTATTTTTATTGGTTTGGGTATGACGAGTCAACAAATGATTACTTGGTAGTTTTAATGTCCGATGATCCAAACTCAGCTAATTTTTTATCACACTTAGAGTTTTTTTGGTTGAGAGCTAATACATGGAAAGAAATTGAGTGTACTACTGGTGCTCACTTCCCTTATATGAATTCATGTGATGATCCTAGAGTAGGGTGGCTCTTCAATGAGGCTATTTATTGGTTGGCTTTTCGTCATGATATATCCATGAATGTTATTGCTGCATTTGATTTAATGGAAAGAAAATTTTTAGATGTGAATTTGCCAGATGATTTTGACCATGAACCTACCAATTGTGGTTTGTGGGTATTTGGAGAATTTCTTAGTCTAAGGGTTGTGGATTGTCATAATGATATAGTTGAAATATGGGTGATGAAAGAATACAAAGTTAGTTCGTCTTGGGAAAAGACTCTTGTTCTTCCTATTGATGACATTCCCTCTCAGTACTTTTACCCCTTAAGCTCTACAAAAAGTGGTGATATTATTGGAACAGATGGTGATACCGGATTGGTTAAGCATAATGACAAAGGACGGTTGTTAGAGCATCGTTTCTATTGTAACGATCCACATGGATGCCAAGTAGCTATGTATACAGAGTCTTTGCTTTCACTTCCCGGTGACAGTGAGCAAACTTAAGAAGATGAAGAAATAAGAAGAATGAGGTTGTAAAATACTCTCACATGCCATTTTCTTGATATTTAATTATATTGTATCGTGAACCCTTGTGTGGCTGCATTTGTAACATGAGCCGGTATGCCACATGAGTTGTGTTAAATGTACTTATTAAGTTTGTTATTATTCAATCAGGTTGTTTTAGAGTTTGTTTAGATGGTTAATTATCTATCCTCTTAGTTAATAGTTAGTTTCTCTTTTTTAGCTTTCCTTTGTATTTTTCTGTTTTTTTTATTCTCTACTACTTCATTCCCTACACATACAAAAGGGATTGCACTGTGTAAATAAGTTTTCTGGTTTTATTGAATGAAGAATGTGTGAAAAGTTCAGCTTCATCTTCCTTCAATAGTAGGCAAGCAACAACTCCTAGGGGAGCCAAATTTAACTAAAGCAATGTATCATCAAAGGACAACTCGAGGTCTATGTACATTTAATAATAATTTGGAAATGACTATAACTTAGTATTACAGTATTGTCAATCAATTAGAGTTAGTTAATAGGTTACCAAGTTAGTAGATAAGAAGGTTAGTTATTCCAAATAGGGTTAATATGTCTTTCCCCTTGTAATTTGGGCGAGTTCTGGTTTACTCCCTATAAAAAAAAAGTTTAGATTCCAACCCTATAATATCAAGATTCTCCACAAAACACCCTTGTAATATGAAGATTCTCCACAAAACACCCCTGACCTCATCCAGAGGCTGACGTGGCACGCCATTGTGTAATTATTTTTATTTTTTTTAAAACCTGACACGTGTGTAATGGACACTGACGTAGCACGCCACTGTATAATTATTTTAATTTTAATTTTTTAAAACCTGAAAATTAATTTTAAAAAATTTTAAAATAAGAAAAAAAATAAAAAATTTTAAAAAAATGAAAGTTTGGATTAAAAAATTAATATTTTTTTACCAAAACATTAAAAAAATTAGCTTATATTATTTTTTTCGAATGTTTTTAAAATTTTAATTTAATTTGGATTTTTTAAAAAAAATTTCAAAAGTTTCAAAATACACTAAGTTTAGAATTTTTTTTATTTTATATATAATTTTTTGAGAAATATATATATAAAGAAAACAACCCCCAGATTTTTTTTTTGTTGAGAATATTTAAAAAACTTCTTTTTCGAAAAAAAAAATCTGTTTTAATTTCGAAAAATATATATTTCCATATTTTCGAAATAATAATTTTGAAATATGTATTTCAAAATTTTCGAAAATAATTTAAAAAATTTATGCAAAATTAAATTCTTTTTAAATATATATTTTTCGTAAATTATAAATTTTGGAATTTTCGAAAAATGTATATTTCAAAATATTAAAAAAATTTGAAAATTATTTTTTTTAATAAAAAAAAAATCCTAATTTTATTTTTAACTTTTACAAATTTTTAAATTTTTTAAAAAAAAATAAAAAACAAAATTAATTATACAGTCAGCATGCCACATAATCAGATATGCACAGTAAGCATGCCACTCAGCTCGCCACGTCATCAATTCTGCACAGTCACATGGTTCAGGGGCTAAAATCAAAGAATCTTATTTTACAGGGTTGAAATCTAAACTTTTTTTTTACAGGGAGGTAAACCGGAACTCGCTCAAATTACAGGAGGGTAAATACGTATTAACCCTTCAAAATACACCAATAAATAAGTCTCTCTATTGTACCATTTACCTATTCTTTTATGGGTTAATAGTGTTTTTTACCCCTGTAATATAGATCATTTACGGTTTTCGCCCCTATAAAATTTTTGGTTTGATTTGCATCTTTGTAAAACTTTTTTTTTTCCGGAAAACACCCCTCCCCCATATGACTATGCATATTTGCTGACGTGGTACACTGTGTGGCATGCTGATTGTGCATATATGCTTATGTGGCGTGCTGACTGTATAATTATTTTTATTTTTTATTTTTTTAAGGGTACATGTGGCATTTGTGCCTATTTTATAATATAAATTCATTTATATTAATTTAGAAATAAAAATAATTTAAAAAATGTGAAAATTAATTTTTGAAAATAAAAAAATTCAGGAAATTTTTTATTTACGGATTTTTTTTTTAAATTCAGGAAATTTTTTGATTACGAAACTTTTTTTCCAAATTTTATATTTTTTGTTTAAAAAATAAAGTTTTTAATTTCGAAAATTTCGTAAAAAAATGATTTTTTTCTAAGATTTTAATTTCAAAAAAGATTTTATAAAAATCTAGAATAAAATTTACGGAAAAAATCTACATTTTTTCTAAAAAAAATTGTATCCAGATTTTTAAAAATAAAATACTTTCCAGAATTTATTTTTGTAGAAATATTTTAAAAATATTTTTTTCGGATAAAAAATCCGACTTTTTTTTAAAATTTCCAATTTTTAAAATATTTTTATTTTGAAAATTAAACTCTAGAATCTTTAAAAAAAATTAATTTGGAAAAAAAAACCGAATATTTTTTAATATTTGAATTTCGAAAAAAAAAACCAAAAATTTTCAAAAAATCTTATGATTTTTTAATATTTAAAAATTATTTATTTTATTCGATTTTAAAAAATTTTGGAATAAAATATGAATATTTTTTCTGATTTTTTGGTTTTTTTTATTTTTGAAAATATAAAATATGATGTGGAGATTTAAAAATAAATAAAAATTAAAAAGAAAAAGTCAAGTCAGCGCCACATATGCACATCTGATGAGTTGGATGGAGGAGGGGTGTTTTCCGGAAGAAAAAAAAGTTTTACAAGGATGCAAATCAAACCAAAAATTTTATAGGGGCGAAAACCAGGAATAATCTATATTACGGTGGTAAAAAACACTATTAACCCTTCTTTTATTAATCTATTCACTCTACTATATATGAATCTTTGTCGGTGTCTCCCGCATAAATACTTTTATGTTTGCTTTATTTCAGCAACATCCTTTAGACTACGCGGATCCTCGTGCTTCCATTGAATACCATGCGTTTGAAGATCTTCCATTTTTATTCCTTTGTCGTCGATGAAATTTGTTATTATTTGGAACCACACCTCCCTCAAAATATATCTTTCATTTGCATGAGTCTCTGTCTAATGTATATAAGAACTTGGTCAAAATCGAAAACTTACAAATGTTTCATTTTTATTTTGCGGCCCGCTTTCCAGCATTAGTAAGATTATACTCCCTCCGTCCCGAATTAACGGAGTCAACAACTCATTTTACACATATTCAAAAAAATGTATAAATGAAGGAGAGAGAATGTCGCGTCATTTTTCGGAAGTCAAAGTTATTTGATTAGCATTGACTAAATTTTTTATTTCACAACTGAACTTTTCAAATACCACATTTTTAAAGATTAAGGATTCGGGGGTTGGTTATATCTAGGGAAAGTATTAGCACCATAAATATTCGTAATACTCTACGAGAACCTCTTGATTTTATTTTAACTTTTAGAGTTATAAAGTGAAAAAAATAATTAATATTGTATTGAAAAGTGAAACGCCTCAGTTATTATGTGACGGAGGGAGTACTTTGAACTATTGAATAAACCACTCATAACATGAAGAGGGGTGATATTTGTACAACTAGTATTAGATAACTTTGGTGACAACTACTTTTCTCCTCTTGTGATTGGACAAAAACAATGGAGAGAGAAAGAAGAGAGAGAATAAAAACATATGTGAGTATGAGAGAGAGTGTTGTTTCAAAAGTTGTCAAAAAGTGGTTGTACAAATATCATTTCTCTAACATGAAAATACTTCTTTCAAGGTATATTCCTATAGAGAAATCATATTTGTACAACCACTTCTTGACAACTTTTGAGCCAACCCTCTCTCTCATACTCACATGTGTTTTTATTCTCTCTCTTCTTTTTTCTCTCTCCATTGTTTTTGTTCAATCACAAGAGGAGAAAAGTAGTTGTCACCAAAATGTCTAATACTAGTTGTACATTCCGACCAAAACTGTGTCCGAGTAACTTGGAACAAACACCTTCCGGTGTTTACATAATCTGTTTAGTTTACCCGTTCGACAGTAGACTTCCATGTTGGAAAAATTGGGACGTTTCGTATATGTATTCTCTTTCTTCTTCGGTAAGTCTCTTTTTTATTTGTGTTCAAGTTTCAACTACTTCTTTTGATATCAAGTATGAAACATGTTTGCCTGAAGACATTTTCAACCCGAGAGAGATATGTAGGCACACAGTTTGCAAGTTTGAAGAAGAGAGGAGAAATGGAGAAGTGGAAAGGATGAAGTGTTTTTTTTTCTTCATAATACAAAAATTGTATAGTAAGAAGATTTTGGAGGGCTTGGATAAATTCTTCAAATCAATCTATGTTGTTATAGTACTCTCACAATTTAAAATACATAAATTATAAACATTCATTTATCATTTTCTAAAAAAACAGTCTAAACAAAGATGAAAGACTTTTTCTATTTTTCTATCGACTCCCCTCCCGCCGAAGTCTTACCCACCCCGTCCCTTCAAACACACAAACAGAACCTTAATCATTGTACAGTTTAAGGATGGAACGATGACACCAGCCAATTTGGTTAGGGAAGAAGGCACAAGGCAAGATCAAAATTGATATAGCATATATCAAATAACACTGGCGGTTCATTTGCACACAATTTTTTATGCCAGTGGTGCATCCATTCATGTTGCATGCTCATTACACCTCATCATTAAAGTAAACCCATAACGTAGGGATCTTCAGCCACCAAATGGCAAGCAAACAATTAAGTCTTCAATATTACTATAAAATAGGACAACGTTACATTGTTGATTCTTTTAATAAAAAAAAACACAATATTTTTATTAAAAATAGCCCTTAATGTGAACTGAGCTCACAAACACTCGAGCTTTCAGCATTTAATCCCATCTAAAGTCACCAATAATGCTCAAAAAAAGAGCCAGCTCAAATGGTCAATAACTATAGCAAAATCACAACAGCAAATATCAGGCTCCTTCTCCTTCAACTAAGACGAACAACGGCTTGCCGCCCAGCTTTGCTCGCCCCTGAAATAAACCAAAAGCAGGAAAACAGTTAGCAATGAATTTTCAGCTGCAGCACACACAATTTGGTACTCAAAGTATTCATGTGATGTACTTGGGCAGCTATTCTCAACACTTTTTTGAAGTAGTCAAAAGCCAAGATAAACTATAGTTGTTACAATCCATCCTAGTTATATACCTCAGTACAGTCCAGAATACATGAATATAGAAGCTACGTCCTTTCTTTTAATTAAATAAATAAAAGTTAAAAGAAAAAACCTACATGGACTTGTGTCATGAATAATAAGAGTAACACTTCAAGGGTACAAAACTCTAACAACCCATGTAAGGAAATTACCAGTAGAGAGGAGTTCATACGGTGATTTACACTAGTACTATATTTTTAAAACAAACATGTTAGATCAACGAGGAGAGCACCCATCAATCCAACTATTGATGAGTGTTGAACTCCAAAGTCCAAACAATATGTTTTTGTTGCCTTTTTCCATTCCAGAATCAAGGAACATAAGAGACTAATGAGACATTCTTGGTTAGACATAATGCATATTCAGTTTGGGAACTAAACTGATAAAATCTAGTCAGATCGGAAAAATCTTATTAGGTGGTGCTTATACTAGAAAGTGGGCTCGGCGCACAAATTACTTTGTAGATTGTGTCTATGCACGGATTTTTCGATGTGTCTCCTCAAAAACAAATTTTCATCATATAATTCAGTTTTTACCACCATCGTTTTAGTTCTGCTCATGTTGCTTGAGTTTCTGAAATGCAAGCTGACTTACAAAGATAACAGTCATTCAGATTCCAGTGTTCATATAATTATTTTAAAAATATAAAATTAAAAGCTAAAAAAATATCATATGTGTGAGGAATAAATTGATCCAAACAACTAGCCAAGGAAACTACAAATACGTAAGGTTGTACTTGTACCTTTAATTCTGGTAATTCAATCACACAAGCGCACTCAACAACAGTCACCCCAACACGTTCTACAACAAAGAGAAAATAAAACAGAACAGCTGAGAATATATTGAAATGATGAAGTTAAGCATAAACATAGCATAAAATGTGCTTCCCAATAAAACAGTTACTTTAAAAAACAGTTATAGACTTATAGTGGTAGATCAAAAGATACGATTAGGTTCATCACCAGAAGTGAAGCATCCAATTGTCTCCACAGTAATGGAACATCATGCATGCAGTATATGTCTGAATGTATAAATAAATAAATAAAAAGAAGAAAAAAATAATGAAATCTTTGAACTGTGATAGCTATGAAGCACGGACACTCCTCGGATTAGGCGTGTCCCGGTGTCGGACACGTGTCGTGTCCGACACCGACACGACACCGACACTTGTAATTACACTGAATTATGTGATTTTTTTCAAATTATTAGCTGTGTCGGTGTCGTGTCCGTATCCGTGCTTCATAGGACAGGAGGATCTTTTTTTTTATTCGTTTAATCCGCAAACAGAATGTGAATCATCTTTGAATATAATATACATCAAACCCTCCTGCCCACAGCACTTGTCTTAAAAGAGATTAGATCCATCATATGAAACTAAACAAGGAAAGGAGTGTAGGTCCCCCCCCAACTTATGCATAGCTGTTAAAAAGAAGAATTAATATACCCTACATTCACGTTAATGGATTTTTCTTTGTCAATAAAGCATTCATATTGACCAGTTTACCTAGTAGTTTAATCGCAGCACATAAGGTTCCACCAGTGGCTATAAGATCATCTATGACTAAGGCTCTTTCTCCAGTTTGTACAGCCCCTACGTGCATTTCTATTTTGTCAGTTCCATATTCCAAAGAATACTCTTCTGAGATAACCTCTCCTGAAAGAATAATTGAAACACAGCCATTCAAACAGATCAGATATTTTCCCCAATCACAGAAACTGCAATTGCTATCAACATTAGCATAGTGAAGTACAATACTTTAAATTGGAACGTCATATGAAATAAGGAGGTTCAAAGACCTCAAACCAAAATAATCTGATATATTGGGAGTTTTGAATAGGTTATATGCATAAAATGAATATAAAAGACAATTGTGCAAAGCATATACCTGGCAATTTTTTGGGTTTCCTCATTGGAACAAATTTTGCTCCAATCGCCAAAGCAATTGGTGGGCCAAAAATAAAGCCTCTTGCTTCAACGCCTGCATTGTCATAAATAAAACCATCAGATTAGACCAAATTAGTAGCTTGATTTGAGAAGATTCAAAAACAGCAAAACTAAAAGAAAATGAAGCATCTAGAATTCTAATCTATCAGAGAATAGAGTAGCTAAGCTACTATTAAGCTATAACAGAATGTAATCAAATCGGTTATAACAATTGTTAAATGGGATTGGATCTCATCCCAAATGCTAGCTCAAAGGAGGAGGGTGCCCAACCACATACATACATCCAACAGCCCGGGAACCTCAGCAGTGTGGGACTCCAATACAACCTCAATACTCATCTTCACACCTAGCATGGGTCCTAGAGCCAATTCCCACATTGCAATCCTTAACTCGGCTAATACCATATCAGGTTTTTATATTGGGCATAAGTCATAACTCATCTATAGAAAACAGGCTTGTAAGGTGGCTGCTCAAACTTTATAAACTCTTGTTAGACCTTATATATTTTTCTATGTGGGACTTGGGTTTTCCCCGATACATGCCCGCAAGCAAGGCACTAAATGGCAGGTGGCACAATCGATAGGCTCTAATACCATGTTAAATGGGCTTGGATCTCATCCAAAAGTTAGCTTGAGGGATGAGAGTACCCAACTACATATATACACCAATACAACTTCAGTATAAGTTATTGTTAGTTAAAGCTTAAGCTTAGTTTCTGATTGTATGTATAAACATCATGTCCAGGACACATTGCAGGAAGCATTATTGACATTGTGTTTGAAACCATTTATCACAAATTGTAGATTAGAAATAGACAATAAAAAATAGATGAGACCCATCATTCTCATAAAATCAAAAGTTCAACATGCTACTCCTTCAACTTCTACTTAAATCACTTTGTACATATACACTTAATTTAAGTATTGTTCAAAGAAATTTCC
>Ga0228711_1002729_pt1 | contig 27271 bp, 21 predicted proteins | sample MedpolnodulmetaG_2_FD_177996 | JGI IMG/M metagenome (GOLD analysis project Ga0228711, IMG submission 177996) | Root nodule microbial communities from Medicago polymorpha collected in Santa Monica, California, United States - brown nodules | ecosystem: Host-associated > Plants > Roots > Nodule... | reverse complement strand
GGCTTTAAAAGCCTATTTCACTATAAGGCCTCAAAGCCTATTTAAAAAGTCTATTATTTGTGTTTTTTTCTTGATTTTTATGTTTAATATAAATTATATTTTAATATAAATAAAAAATAAATTTTAAGAATATGCATGAATAGGCCGGCCTATCAGGCTTCGTAGGCTTTTTTGATAGCCTAAGCCTGGCCTATTTACTTAAATAGGCCTTTTCAAAAGCCTAAACCTAACCTTTTTCATAAACACGCCAGGCCAGGCCAGGCCTAAACAGGCCAGGCCGTAGGCCCCTGTAGGCCGGCCTGGCCTATTCCCAACCCTAACTATAAACACCACCCGTTAGAAAGCATAGTAACCTAAACCCTAATAAGTAATAAAGGGAGTGGCGACGTAAATCAAGTCAAAGGAGGCGCAATGATGTACTCCCTCCGTCCCAAATTATAAGCAAAAAAAACCATTTTTCTTTGTCCTAAATTATAAGAAAAAAGACCAACTTTTATCATATTTAATTATGTTTTTTCAAAAAATTATCTTTTCCAAAGAAAAATTAAATGCAAAGTGCATTCAATTTGGTCTCTTTTTCATTTTCCCTATAATCTACTACCAATGAAAATTGTTTTTACATCTTTCCATAAAACTTATTTCAAAGATAACACAAAAAACTATGTTACAAACTACTGTGTTTTAGTTTTCTTCATAAGTGTGATTTTTTTTTTGCTTATAATATGGGACGGAGGGAATAAATATTTTTTTCAAATCTATCCTTAGTATCCTAATTGAAAAAATCAAATATTAATTAAGAGAATAGTTTTATGTCATTTCATTTTTTTTCCAGTTACTTTAACCGCTAATGAACACTACAAATTTATTCTACTAGCTCATCTCACTACAAGAAAATATAAGATATGCTAGGATAACTGTGCTATGGAATGTAACGGTAGCAAATATCAAAATAATCAGCTACCATTTAACTGAAATTAGTTTTATTTAGATTTTGTATATTTAAATAATTTTATGTCAAAATCTTTGTTGTTAAAAAAACAAAAGAAACACGTTCTCACAGAACACACATGCACCATTTCGCGATCTAAGAACAAATTTTTTCACCGTCGTCGATCTCCACCGTTGCACCACCGGAGCGCCGATCTCCACCACCTCTCCAATCTACCTATGTTTGGGAGTTATGTTGATCTAACTCTCCAATCTCTCTCTCAAATCCGACGAGTTTATCGATCTGTGTTTTCCTTTCATTTCTGATCTCCTATGACCTATAAACTCATATATTATCAACTACTTTATAAATTGTTAGTTACTTTGGCCTATTAAGAAAAAGGAAAATTGTTTGTTACTTTTTTACCCAAACAGTTCAAAAATTCATCAAACCAAAAACAGAAAAAATGACAAAACATAAAGGCCATGGACTAACCACTAAAAATTCTTTGCTAAATGAAGCAATCGACTTGTACCACTATCTACATCCAACACTTTATATGTCACAACCATTATATGCAATGCAACCACTCAAACATTCGATTTTATCAATATTCTTGATTCTTTGCTGCTTCTTCCAACGTGTATGCTGAATTGTAAAGACAATTGCCAATGTGGCTGCAAAAGATCCCATTACACATGCAGGCACGTAGCAATGCTCATACATTAAGTAAACATACACACTTCTTGTGTGGTTTACTTGTGCATGGCAGAATAACTCAACACTTTTTTCATGTTATATATAACACATAAACTCTCCAATCCTAACTCAACTCACACAACTATCTAAGCATATCATATAACTAATTCCATTTTCTTCTTTTCAACATAAACACTTTTTACATAGCCAGCGTAAAAACCAAAATGGCATCTATTTCTGTGGCCATTACTCCAAAGTGCAAGCAGCATGGATATGCTGAAGGTAATGGTGATTGGTTTGGTTATACATATGTATCTTGCATTGAAGAAGATTATCACAGTGGAGATCGAGACTCATGCAAGGAAGGCGATGATGACGATGACGGTGGTTATGACTATGCTCCTACTGCATAAAATTCTAATGTGTTAACTTATATTTTTCACTAACTAGTTATAATTATAACATATTGAAGATATATAGTTTTTTGAGAACTATTAGTTTGTTAGTGCCTATTTTCGATGTCATTATAATTGTACTACTTTTTTTTCTTTCTTTTCATTTCTAACATTTTACTTTTTATAATACAAAGTGAAAAGATTGTTAAGTTCATCGATTCATTTGGCTAGGAATTTTTATTGGTTAGTCCATGGCCTTTATGTTTTGTCATTTTTTCTGTTTTTGGTTTAATGATTCTTTGGACTGTTTGGAGAATTACAACTTGTTCAAACACGTGTGATGTTTTTGTTTTTCTTTTATTTACTTTATCGTATTTTGATTCCTTCATTTTAAGGTACGGGACCCTTACTTGTCTTCTAGCTTTCCAATCACCCAAGGGGCAAAAATTCTCACAATAGCCCATTGAGACTTTGTCCGGTAAAAAAGTAAGAATGGTTGATAAACTAGTTCGTAATATATGAGTCTATAGATAAGTGGATTAAATTTGTTGTGTTTAATAAAATTAGCGGTTGAAATAATTGGAAAAAATGAAAAAAGATATAGCGGTTCATTAAAACTATGTTTTTAACTATATATGTCAAATACCTTTCACGATCCTTTAAATTAGATGTTTATAACAAGTTAGTTTTAAGTTTTTTTGTTATAAACTTGTCCTTAAGTCCACACAACCACTATTTAACCAAGTTTGATAAAAGAAAGATAACGATGCATATAGCGTTGTGTTATATGGTATGACAATAAGTCGTTATGCAACATTGATCGATCCAATCAACAATGAATTCCAAGTGTTAGTAGAGAGATTCAATGGTAGTGTTGTAGCGTTTTTTTAACAAAAAGGATGGCAAACTCTTCTTAATTTGTATGATATCCATTTAGGTGCTTGTGTCACGATGACTTTTGTGGGTTTGGGTTGATTTAGAATTAATCTTAAAGATGAGGTTGGTCAAACGATTAGTTATCCTAAATTTGATCCTCCTATGAATTTTGATGTTGAAAAAGTTGATGTTGTTGGCAATGTGCATAATGGTATTCCACTTCCATATCAACACGGTGAGGTTGATTTTCAATTTGCCTATGAGAAAAAAATTGTCTCCCTATGATGTTACTTTCAGATTTTTGGTGAGTTGTTTATTTCTCACAGATATATCACAGAAAATCGCATATATGTCCAATTTCTATTGAACTTTTTTTTTTGTTGTTGTTTGTAGATGCTTGAGTATCTTGAGTTTTGTGAGTTCACATTGAACAAACATACTACTTCTTTGGTTATGGTTGGTAGTTGCGGCAACAAATGAGACTGCATTCTAGTTTTTGGATCACTTCCATATGAGCACTTCAAAATTGGAGGATAGTGAAAACATATGATTACTGCTTGTTGAATTCATGAGGACGCCGAAGTCATGGTAGGTACTCCAATGGCAGGGATGGATGAGACTTTGTATTTTAGTGTCAAACATACTTAGGTTATTTTAAGTTACGATTTGATTCGTTGATCTGATTTATCATTTTTTTTACGCGAAGAATTATGTCAGTTTTTGGCAATGTATTCGAATATTGAAGGGGTATATCAAACATTTTCCTTTTAAGAAAATGGTTTGAAGAGAAAAAAATAAAAATAGAAAGTGATGTGATGTGATAAATTGGTGTTTAAAAAATTATGTGTGAAAAAAATAAAAATAAAAAGTGATATATGAAAAGAGAAAGGGAGAAAATAAATGTTTAATGGGTGTTTGAAAAATTGGAGTGTCGATGTATTATTGTCGAAAATTATATATGTGAAACTCTATCACATGCCATTCAATGATTTTTTTAAAATTAAAATAGATAATGTAATGTCCATAAAATCTATCTTAACTGACAATGTCAAAATTGTTACGTTGGACACATTCCTCCGAGTTCAAACTCTAGAATTTATAGTTATGTGGTTGGATTTCAGTTGTGCTTACCATCGACCAAAAAATTATAATGTGATTTTGGGATAGTTAAGTGTTAAGGTATGCGATAAAAGAAAGTGAAGGGGAAATACCATAAATAAATATTTCAAAGAGAGTCTTTAATTTGGAAATTATAATAAATTTTAGGGGTAAAATGCAAAAAAAATAATATTACTACCATCATTCGTTCTTATTGTACGCGCCATATTGAAAAAGGTGAGTGAGAAAACAAAGTTGTGATTGAGTGAGTTGTGTCACTGCCATCTTCCAACTTCGAAGCTACAAAATGCAACTTCTTGTCGGTTCTCTCATAACCCTTAGGCCATTTTCTAGTGTTGATTTTTGCTTCTTAAAAAAGGTGCAAGATGAAGATTAAAGAAGGAAGGAAAAATTTCCAAACTAGGAACAAGTGAAAGAGGAACCGGGAACGATTTGGCAAAGATTTCGAATTGTGAATGGAACTGAAAATGAACTGGAGTTAGACGGTGAGGGTTTCTGTTTTTAACAGTGAGGAATCGGTGAACTGGAAGGTAGGATTTGAGATTTCATCTTTGCAATTGAGAGGATTCAGTGAGATGTTGGTTTCAATTTGAGATTTGGTTTTTGAGGGGAAATTTGGGAAAGAGGAAGTTTTTAGCGGTCTTAATATTTCAGTGGGCGCTATTTCTATTTCATGTTGTATTTCATATTATTTTTTTATTTATATCTATACCTACGACCACTTACAATTTTGTAGGTAAATCTTTTCTATACCTACGAGTGTTTTCGTCCGTCACTATAAACCCCTGTAGGTATATGTAATTTATCTTGTAATGTAGGTCTCATTAAATCATTTAGGTCCCCAATAAATTTAATGAAAAAATTTAAAATTCAACCAATTAAAGAAAGTGTATCAGAAACAGTGTGTTAGAAAATGTATTGCAAGCGTAATTCAGTACCAATACAAGTATTGGGGGCACAATGCCATGGTACCTAACCATTTGAAGGGACTTGCGCAAGTGCTGTGTCACATTCTCTATGGTAGACTCGACATTAACTTTTACAAAAACACATGTTTTATACATCTTGTTTGTTGGGAAGAGGCTGATGCACTTGAAACCTGAAATGTTTAATGATTATGCATGGAAAACTCAAAGCGCATGGGGTTGCCACACTAACCTTTAGGTTCGATTTACCCCCACCAATAACTGTATATTGGATGCAATAAGAATGACCGGAGAATCCCCTTCAGGATACTATGAGTTCCTTGACGTGTATTGCACAACCACACCAAATGTATCTCCTAACAGTATTTTACAGATTTATGGTTCCAGCAATTCACTAATGCATTGGAGAATTGATGGATGATTTAGAGTAAGAGAATGATGGAGAATTATGTTGTTAATGCAACAAAGTTTCTATTCTGTGTGTGTCAAGTTAATGCCCAAATGCCAAGTATTTATAGTGCACTATACGACCCTTCACATGAGAGAAAACACCCATTTGACTTGAATCAATGTTATGGTTCATTAAGCACCCTTTTGCCAAAGGTTATGATCATATACACTTGAATCAATGCTAAGGTTCATTAAGCACCCCTTTGTCAAAGGTTATAATCATATACACTTGAACCAATGCTAAGGTTCAATAAACACCCCTTTGCCAAATGTTCTAATGTATATGAAAGGTTATCATGAAGAGTTACAACTTTTGATCTAAAATGATTCCATTATTTTGGAAATCACCAACAATTCTGTGTCACATTCTCTATGGTAGACTTGACATTAACTTTTACAAAAACACATATATTGCTTCAATCATTCTTATAAGTGGTATAGCTCAGATCCATTTATAATTTTGTTTTGCACGAATAAGGGTCTACTGTTAGGATGATAAGAAACGTAATTTTGATTTTCAATAATTTAGGGAATAATATTTAGAGATATTTTTTTAGAAAAAATCAGAATTCGTTTTGTTTTCAAAATCAAAAAGTACCCCTTTTCGAATTTATAATTGAGAGCGTAACAATATTTTTTCAACGGGAAAATAACTAATATTTCCAAGGTTGAAGACCGGATAAAGCTATAGTTGTGGTCTTGGTTTACTTATAGAGAATGTAGAAATCCAAATATTGTTTTATAGCATTGTACACACGAACCGACATAAAGCATAGAAACCCAAACCCTAGTACACGGAGTGGCGACGCAAATCGAGTCAAAGGAGGCACAATGATGTATATATTTTTCTCAATTTTATTCTTGTATCCTAATTGAAAAAAGGAAAATGATAAAGTGTACGACAAGTTTTTGTGTGCAAATTGCACGACTTAGTTTGTGTGCTTATTATTTGAGGAGTGTTATATGGTGCAAATATATTTTTCGCACAAAACGCACGAACGGTGGATGACGCGTTGAAAGAAGCTCACGGACTTATAAACCCACAGGTGATGGGCCGTTTTAGCCACCACAACACGTCACACCTAGTCACTTTTGAAATTTGGCATGTGTAACCGGTGTCATGACCACCTCTGCAACATAAGTACGTAATTTCAGCCACCAACCTTAACCCCAACACCTTGACAAATAAAACATTTCAACTAAAAACGAGAAATCAAATAACCATTGAAGTGAAATTGATGACACAGTCCAAAGAAAAAATTTATAGGGGAACTTTTTTGCTAGCTCTTATGGATTATTCAAGTTCGAAACCAAATAAATCTATTAATTTTACAGAATTTATGACTGAGAACAAGGGAGTGAGGTAAGAGGGGATATGTGGTTTGGATTCTTTTATGCAGATTTACAAATTTCTACCTCGGTTACAAACTGATAATCACGTCTGACGTTACAATAAACTCTGTAGTCATGGTGATTAAGGAATTTACTCCACCGGAGGCACCACAGCTGTCGCGAATCCTATTATTGCATTAGGTGAGTTGGAAATTAAAATGGAACCTAAGTGAGCTACGTAGTAACTCGTGTGTTTTGCACGAAATTATTTCTGTGCCAAGTATCATTATTCAAAACTTAACACTCTTTTGTACTGATAAAAGTAAAATGTTACAAAAGGAAAAAAGTCGTACCACTATAATGACATCGAACCTATTTATAGGCACTAACAAACTAATAAGTACTAATTTCGAACTATATTAAACGACTACTAACTATATCTTCAATATGCCATAATGCTAACTAGAAGACTAATGTAAGTTAACACATTAGAGTTTTAGGCAGCGGGAGCATAGTCGTAACCACCATCATCGTCATCATCGCCTTCCTTGCACGAGTCTCGATCTTCATTGTGATAATCTTCTTCAATCCAAGATACACATGTATAACCAAACCAATCACTGTTACCTTCACCACATCCATGCTGCTTGCATTTTGGAGTAATGGCCATAGAAATGGATGCCATTTTGGTTTTTACGCTGGCTATGTAAAAAGTGTTTATGTTGAAAAGAAGAAAATGGAATAAGTTATACGATATGCTAAGGTAGTTGTGTGAGTGTTTGAGTTAGGATTGGAGAGTTTGTGTGTTATATATAACAAGAGGAGAAATTATTGGAGTTGTTCTTGCACAAGCAAACCACGCAAGAAGTGTGGTATCTTTGCTTAAGTTGTGAGCATGGCTCCTTGGTTGCATGTGTAATAGAATCTTGTGCAGCCACATTGGCAATTGTCTTTACAATTCAGCTTACACGTTGGAAAATGCAGTAAAGAATCAAGAATGAGATAATAGAATGTTTGAGTGGATGCTTATAATGGTTAGGAACATACAGCATAAAGTGTTGGATGTGGAAAGTGGAACGACAGGTTAATTGATTCATTTAGCTAGGAATTTTTATTGGTTAGTCAATGGCTTTTATGTTTTGTCATTTTTTCTGGGAAAATGAATTCTTTGGACTGTTTGGACTTTGGAGTATAAGAATTGTTCAAACACGTGTGATGCTTTTGTTTGTCATTTATTTACTTTATAGTATTTTGATTCCTTCATTTTAAGGTACGGGACCCTTACTTGTGTTCTAGCTTTTCCAATCATCCAAGGGGCAAAAACTCTCACAATAGCCAATTGAGACTTTGTTTGGTAAAAAAGTAAGAATGGTTGATAAACTAGTTGGTAATATATGAGTCTATAATAGGAGATAAGTGGATTAAATTTGTAGCCTTTAATAAAATTAGCGGTTAAAATAACTTGAAAAAATAAGGAAAAAATAGCGGTTCATTAAAACTATGATTTTAATTAATTGGTCAAGTATTTCTCATAGTCCTTTAAATTAGATGTTTATAACAATTAACAAGTTAGTCCTCTAAGTTTTTCTCTTAGACATTGGTCCTTTTAATCACAGAATATTTTCCCTATTACCCTTTTTCTGCCAACTTCATTAAAGTGTTTATGGATCATTTAACGTTGAAGTGATAGGTCAAAAAATGCCTATGACATCAAATATTTACTTACCCACATTTTCATCTTCTTGTTTTTGATTTCAAGTCTAATTTTAGAGATAAATATTTCATCAGCAACATTACAAATCAAGTAATCGATCAATTTTATTTTTAATCAAGGCTAAATAATACACCTATGAATCCTAATTTTGAGAACATTGAATTTGGACCTACCAACCTAACATTCAAAGTACACACAAACACTATTTAATCGAGTTTGATAAAAAAAGAAGATGACAATGCATATAAAGTTGTGTTATATGGCATGACACCCTCTTTTGACGAAATTGCACAACTTACACAGCTGCACCAATTGATTCATTTTTATTTTATGGTTTTTACCAATCAAAGAATAAACTAAAGAGTAAAACAAAAAGTAAGCATTTTCTAAACACCGTTGCTAGAGGCATCGTCACATCATTATTGTTGTGGATAATCCTACGAATTGAGAGAATTCATAAATCAAATGCTTAAAGATTTTGAATTAAGTTGTAGTGTCTCTGAATTGTATGACTCACAAAGAATCAAAGTGAATGAAATAATTAGATTCAAATGCGGATAACCCTTCGAATTTCACTCTTAACCCAAAAATTTAAGTGTTTTTTCCCCTTGAGTGTATAGTGTTATAAGAAGGTGTAATATCCCCAAGATTATATATGATCCAAGCAAAATTATTAGTCTCGTCGCCGCATCATTGGCTTCCAAAGAATATCATCAAATGACAACAACATGTCGTTCAACTTTCTGCATCCATTATGCATCCACTCAAAACATTCTATTTTGTCAATATTCTTGATTCTTTGCTGCTTCTTCCAACGTGCATGCTGAATTGTAAAGACAATTGCCAATGTGGCTGCACAAGATTCCATTACACATGCAGACACTGAGCCACGCTCACTCCTTAAGCAAACATACACACTTCTTGTGTGGTTTACTTGAGGCACAATACCACCAACAACTTTTCTTCGTGTTATATATAACACAAACTCTCCAATCCTAACTCAACTCACACAACTATCTTAGCATATCATATAACTAATTCCATTTGCTTCTTTTCAACACACACTTTTTCACATAGCCAGCCTCAAAACCATAATGACATCCATTTCCATGGTCAATATTGCTCCAAATTGCAATCATGCTGCATATGGTGAATGTGACGTTGATTGGTTTGGTTATGCATCTACAATATGTATTAAACGAAATTATTACAACAGGAACGAAGATTCAGGTTCTGCTGATCTTATTGCATACATAGAAGGTGATGATGACGATGACGGTGGTTATGACTATGCTCCCGCTGCATAAGACTCTAATGTGTTAACTTACATTTTAGTCACTGCTTGTTAGTATTAGGCATGATAGTTTTAATGGTTTTAGTTTAAAGGTCTTTGCAATGACATTCCAAGTTGCAACTGTAATTGTGGCTGTATCAGCTGCATTTGTTTGCATTTCTCTACAATATCAAGATCAATTTGCATTGTATCACCACCACAATTTAGAATATCATTACTCCCTCTGTTACAAAACATAAGCAATAGTTATTCTTGTTTATTTAAATATGTAACAAAAGGTTGAAGATTTTGAATATTAATTATTTTTTAAACAGAAAATTGATTTTTTTTGACAAAAAAATTAAGTTATAATAGCAAACAATCTCTAAAGTATTTAAGTTAAAAAGTAAGAATAATATGACAGATAATTTAATAACTTTTTTATCCAAATTAAGTTATTTACAATCTTTAATAGATTTCTATTTATTTTATTTTTTTTAGAAAAAATAGATGTCTATTTTTTTGACCAATAATAGATCTTTATTAAAAAATTAAACGCAAATTAATATTTAAATTGAGTCGGTAATAAATGTAAAACATATTTTTGAGAAAAAGCAATTTGACTGGAAATGAGTCTAGTCTGATTTGATTGAGCTCGATAAAAATTATTTCAACTTGAAATTTAAATCAAGTTCGATATATTGAGCTTTATTTTAGCTCAAACTCGACTCAATTTTAAATTTACGACCAATTCAACTAAGCTCGTTAGTTTGAATCACAGAGCTTAAAAGTCTTTTTATTTTATTTTCTATTTGACCTTTTAAATTAATAACTTAACGGTTAACACACAAAATAACCATCAACAATAGAGGGTTATTTGTTTTGTAGATGTAGCTTTGTCGTACGGATTTGGTACTCCCTTTTTAAATGGATCGGATCAGGGATGATTTTACCTAGGAATGTGGACTCCCTACTTGATTACTTTTCATCCTATTCTTTCACAAAAAAGCATCGGAAGGGCTTAACGGTTTTTTTGACACGCAATAATTTGCAAAATTTGGAAAGCTAGTAATGAGGTTATTTTTTCTTCTGAGAATTCTGAGGCAGAGGAGATTGTAGAAGTCATCGAAGTCATCTCTTTTAGGTGGTTTATCACTTGGAAATTAAGGGATCCGTGCTTGTATTTCGAATGGTATTCAAACCATCTTCTTTGTTTAATGTGTTGAAGTAAAGTGACTTTCTCATTGTGGGGCAAGTACCCCATCACTTTTCCCGAGTTGCAAGTTAAGTACTCTTTGTACTTCTCTTATCATCTAATAAATGTTGGTGTTAAAAAATATATAGAATGAACACAATTATGTATCACAAACTTATTCAATTAATAAAATATTTCTATGTGAAATCAATTATATAATATTTTTTAAGATTCTTTTCTAAATTAAGTGCACAATGATATTAAAGAAAATAGAAGGTGACAACTAGACTCTAATCACTTGTGCTCATGTCTATGATTTAAAAATGGGGAAATATACAATAATAAAATTGGGACATAAACTTAACCTAATAAATTCAGTCAAAAGTGTACGTCGACCCAAACGTGTAATTAAAAAAAATTAAAACAACATAACTAGATCTGCCTCTATTAATCCTAATCCAAAAAATTTACAATGTTTTTTTTAAGTATCACACACAATCGAATCAACTCATGAATCAAACGAGTCGAATTATAAATAACTTAAATTTACCTCATTTAATTAATGAGCTTAATTTTCAACTCAAATTCAATTTATTTGCTTTATGAATTAAGTGCAACTACTTAATTGTTGATTTGAACCTCAAACTTTGTTGAAGTTGTCTTTGTTCATTGTCAACCTAGACAATATTTAGTAAAAAAAATTGAGTATAATTTTATCACACGTCATTTGATGATTTTTTTTTATTAAAATAGATAGATGAAATTTTGGGATAATTAAGTGTAAGAAAACAATAAAAAATGAAGGGAAGATAACATAAACCATCAATATTGTAAAGAGAGACTTACATATGGAAAGTTATAATAACAATTTTGAGGGCTAATGTGCAATGAAAATTACATTTGGAAAATCTATACTGTATATATATAACCCTTTTCAGCTCTTTTAAGTTGTATTTTTTTTTCTTACTACCAAAAATAAAAGTTGTATTTTTCTCTTTCCAAAAATATCTTCAATTTTCAATACAAATAACACATGTAACAAATAGATAAGAATGAATTTAAATATTAAAATAAAAGTGTAACAAACATAAATGTCAAATTCTTTTCTTTATCATTTAAAAAGTGTAACATCTAGTTAGATGAGTGTATCTATACTTACTTTTTAATGTCCTTGTGAGTTAGCTCAGTTGGTAGGGACAATGCATAATATATGCAAGATCCTAGGTTTGAACCTTGGCCACCACAAAAAAAATATATTATTTTTTTATCATCTCAATTATACCCGTAAACAACAACTTTTTATATAATAAAGATTGTTTTTATCATCTCAATTATACCCGTAAACAACAACTTTTTATATAATAAAGATTGTTGTTAGTGTCATTAAAAAAAAAGAATTTAGATTATATTTTTTTTGCTATATTGTTGATTTCATTGAAATAGATAATCATAGTTAGTTTGATTTGTTATAATTTGAAAATAAAAAACATTTATATTTAATTTTAATCAAAATTAAAATTTCATATAAAAATATTAAAAATTTTAATTTTAATCAAAATTAAAATTTCATATAAAAATATTAAAAATTTGAGGGCTTATGTGCCACGAAAAATCTATTAAAATTATCAATTCCAATATGAACCCATTTTAAAATTTCTTCTCTCTTCAAAGCTCTCAAACTTCCCTTTTCCTCCTCTATTATAAGCTAACAAACACAAGTAAAACACCATGCCGCCAACTATTCACCTTATCAGACAGAACACTTGCAAAGATACTTAAGGTAGAACCTACCATTATAAATTTCTTCCTACCCCAACTCAAGAGATCAGTTTATGCAGTTCCGCACAGAAGTTACTCAATTTACACCCAAAAAAACATGAGCCATTTAAAACCATAAATATTTCCGCTACAAAAGGGCACCATAAGGTTTAAGATTACAAATTAACCATAGACTACCAAACATACAAACCTAAGTCTGGTGTTTATCCTTAATTTAAATGCCGATTATACATTAAATATTTGCATCATCTGGATGTTGGGCAGGGCCAGGGGACAACTTGGGGGATTGGAAACTAGAGAAGCTGCCTACTTTTGAGGGAGATCTGTGAGTCTTCACCAATGGAACCAATGACTGCACAACATCTGCCATGAGAGGTCGATAATCTGCTTCTGGTTGCACACACATTGTCGCAATCGCCGCTACCTGGATAACATCTTTCATTGAGTATTGTCCCTCCAATGCTGGATCCATAATCTTTACAACCTTTTCTCTATCAGTCAAAAGTGGCAAAGCCTAAACACAAACAATGCATGCAAGTTTGTTAAAAGGATTAATGGAAATACTAGAGTATCAACTAATTAAGGGTCTGTTCGGAATGATATATTTGAGCTTATCAACTAGCATAAGTACTTGAGCTTATGGAAACAGCTTGTGACGTGTCCATAAATTGTTTTCAGCTTATTTCTATAAACTCTCCATAAACTGTTTTGTTATCGAAATAGCTTATACATAAGGACTTATATGATATGTGCTTAATTATGTTGTTTATCCAAACAGGACGATAATAACTTTCACCAAGTACTACAAAATCAAGATGGGCGAAAAAAATTAACAAACATACCCAAGTAACAAGTACACCTTCCCCTGGGGGTCTCTTCATATCAACTGGAACTTTGCCAGTGAGAAGCTCCAAAAGTACGACACCATAACTGTACACGTCTGATTTTGTTGTTAAATGCCCTGTTAGTGCATATCTGCACAATCAAACATTTTTTTATGAGAAGAAATTACTAAAAAGGAACGACGCATCTAAAAAAAAGAAGATTACATTAACAATATAAACAAAAAAATGTCAAAGCAGATTATGAGTTATGAATCGTACTCGGGGGCAACATATCCCTGAGTGCCTAAAACACGAGTTGAAACATGTCCACCGATTCTATCAGGTCCAAGCTTTGCCAATCCAAAATCAGAAACTTTAGCATGAAATTTTTTGTCCAAGAGGATGTTGCTGCTCTTAAAATCTCTGTGAATCACTGGAGGACTGACATGTTCATGAAGATATTCCAAACCCTTGGCAGCTTCAAGTGCTATTCTTAATCGAGTTTCCCAATCTAGATTAACAGACATGACACTGGAATCTACAAGAAAACAGTTCATCAAAATCAACTCCAACATTACAAATAACAAATATTGGACAAAAAATAGCACCATCTTCAAAGGGTGCAAACACAACTTGAGTGCATTTTATTACTTACTGTTATTGTTGACAGGATAAAGATGTTCCTGCAGACCACCATTCGCCATAAATTCATACACCAGCAGCTTATGATTATGATCAGAGCAGTATCCAAGCAATGCAAGCAAATACGGAGAATGCAACCGACTTAGCAATTCCACCTACAATGAGATGCAATTAATCAACCAATTCTCAAAACAAAATGTCTTCCAAGCTCACTGACCTCTATCGAATTCATTGACTCAATGCCAAAATAAAAATATATCATTATGATCCATATTCTACAGATTTTAGTGGTTTGATAACAAGGCAAATCAAGTGCATATGAAAATGTACGAACCTCAACTTTAAACTCTTCTTCTCCTTGCTTTCCTGCCTGATCCATTAATTTAATTGCAACCTTCCTTCCATCGTTGAGCACTCCACGGTAAACAAGTCCAAATCCACCATGACCGACTATATTTGACTTGCTGAAGCCTCCAGTAGCAGAATGCAGCTGCTTGAAAGTGAACACCTTAAGTCCTTTCTCAGTAACAACTTGTAGGTTTGCAAAATCACTTTTCTCGTTGAGGTTATCATTGGCTTCTTCAACTGATATAAAACCAAACAAAGTGTATCAGTAAGTGGACCATCAATTTGCTCATAAAAAGGTAAAAATTGAAAAACTAAACACTCAAAAATAAATAACCAAAAGTTATTTTAAAACCAATGAGTTCATAAAAAGCATCATTCCACTTTTCAATATACATCACATTCCAATATACAGATCCATATGTGACTATCATTATTATTCATACTGTACAAAAAGGAAATATACAATTATTTTGGTTGAAAAAGTATAACAATTAGCAAGTTGAATTTGATATCCAAGGTTGAAAAGGGCAAGGTGGTAAAAACAATTTTCACTTCATATATGAAATACTCAAAATTTCAGACAAAAACAAGCACATGCAAATAGCAGAACCGACACACATTGCAACATAAATCAACATAACAAATGTTCCAATGCCTTTTCTCAGCTAAATGTTCCAGTTCTTATGGTTAAATAAGCTGCATAAAATTAAATTAAAGTAAACTAAAACCTAAATATGAACCACTACACTGACACACGTCGACACCGATAATAATTCGAGAAATGAAAGTGATTAAATTCCTTAAATATAACCACATGCTTTCAATCTGATGTGTCGATGCTAAATCGAAATCTCCCCCATAAAAATGGGGCCTGATCTACTATCTTTAAGGTGAGAAAAGCATGATGCTTTCGTGTCTATCTTTCTCCTACATTGATATCTCTTATCTATCATTTCTCTTTCATCTTTGTTTCTCATAAATACATTAAAATCATTGTGATTTTCTAGCCACAAAGTCACTGAATCTTGAATCCCAAAATAGACATTATTTACTACTAATTTTAGTTATTTAAAAGAAACATTTTTGGCATATATTCCACAAAACCCAAATCAAGGGTTGGCAAAAATGCAACAAAACAAAAATAACCTCAAAGCAAAACAAAAATAGAAAAGTACAAAAACCACACTAGCCCATTTTCAGTGGAGCTGAATCTAAACAACCTTATATCACTCTTTCATTCAAAGTGTGAAAAATCAAACCTTTTCTCCTCACACACCCCCAAAACACAACACCCCATTTTCTCATATTTTCTCAAAAACCAAACAGAACAGAAACAGAAACAGAACAAACCTTTATGGCTTTTACGCCTACGCTTGGAGACTTTGTGACTGATATAGCAATAGTAAGCAAAGGCAACAAAAGTAGCAAAAACAGCAAGAGAAGCAAGTACAACAATAGCTACAACTGCAATCTTAGCCTTTCTTCTGTAATCTTCATCTTCCACCATTTTTGAAGAAGCAAAAACTCTGAAAACTAGAAATGGCTAAAGGGTGATGTGAAAACTGAGAAGAGGAGAAGGAAAGAGAAGAACATATGTTTGCATTTGAAGACGGCACTTTGACTCACTCTTACTGTTTTTCTCACTCAGGTTTTTGTTTCTGGCGCGTACAATAAGAACAAAAACAATGATGATAGTGACATTTTTTTCTTTGCACTTTTGCCCTCAAGTTTCTAATAATTTTCCAAATGAAAGACTCTTTTTGCAATATTTATTCATGTTGTTTTCTATTGGGACCCAAGTTCCACATAGAAAATATTATAAATTAAAATTTAGTTAAGTCGGATATCAAAATTTTATCGTTGTTTCTGTGAGTTCAGTTGGTAAGGACATTAGTAGAGGTTGAAGTTTGAACTTTCTATAGCCACTAGATTAATTGATGAACAAAAAAATGTTAATACTCTAACAAAGTCTATTGATGAGATAACTTATTGTTTATATTCACCGGCGGATCTTGAGTTATTTTCTTGGGGGTGTCAAAAGCTTATGGAATATATATTAAGCTATTTCAAAGAATATCAAAAATATTAATTGGTCTAGTGGTTTATTTTTGCTCGAATCCAGTACACGGGTGAGGGTCCTGAAGAACCACGCACCCCCTATCCACTGTGGCACAAGAAAACTTATGAAACTTTCATGCCAGATATAGTATATTTAGAAAAACTAGGGGATGCCATGGCACCTGTGGGTCTTAGAGAAGATCCGTCACTGTTTATATTGATACACCACCCTCAAGATTATTGAGAGGGTGTATTGGAAAAATTTCATGTCCGACATAGAAAATATATTACTGTTTATAAATAAAGCTAGACATTCATCACCTTAAAAATTGGTTTTGAAAGATATTTTTAATGAATGACAAAATGTTAATATAGTTTCTCTTTTTCCAAGATCAGAACTTTATAACTTAAACTTCTCAACTCCTTTGTCATATGCTCTAAGAATAAGTTAGATTTAATATAAAAATACAATATTTACCTTCATTTTCTTTTATTGTTTTCCTAACATAAAATGACATGTGATTGAATTTAAAACAATTTTTCTACCATTTTTCATCATTCTATCTGTTTTACAACAATGATACTATCTCAGGAATGCATTCAACATATCATTTTCACTATATTTATATTCTTATCCAATCACCAATCTATCTCATTTATTATATATCATTTTTTTCTATTTATTTATCTCTGAAAGTGTATATATCAATAGGGTGTAATTAAACATTTTCCAATAAAAATGCTAACAAATTATACCTTTATATAGGAATTGATTATTTAAACCTTAACAAGTGATTAGCTTGTATTTTTAAACTAATTTTTATGCGTTCCTTAAACAATTTCTTTAGACCATTTCTTAGCACGATTCTAGCCAATAAAATATTATCTTATTGTTCTACTTTTCAACAAAAGAATGCGCGCCTATTTTCTTTTTGTATATAATCTCGGTTTCTTGAAATACTAATCATTGTGATACAATGCAAATCTTGATAGTAGGAAAATGCGAACAAATGCAGCCGTTACAGCAACAATTACAGTTGCAATGTCATAGCAAAGACCTTTAAAAGCACTAAAAACTATCATGCCTAATACTAACAAGTGACTAAAATGAAAGTTAACACATTAGAATCTTATGCAGCGGGAGCATAGTCATAACCACCATCATCGTCATCATCACCTTCCCCGCATGAATCTCGATCCCCATTGCGATAATCTTCTTCAATGTAAGATATATTTGTATAACCAAACCAATCACAGTTACCTTCACCGTTAAATGCATGTTGCTTGCACTTTGGAGCAATGACCATGGAAATGGATGCCATTTTTGTTTTGAGAAGAAGAAAATGGAATTATCTATATGATATGCTAACTAAGGTAGTTGTGTGAGTTGAGTTGAGTTGTGTTTGAGTTAGGATTGGAGAGTTTGTGTGTTATATATAACTAGAAGAAAAGTTGTTCAGTTGTTCTACCACAAGCAAACCATGCAAGAAGTGTGCATCTTTTTTAAAGGTGTGAGCATGATTACGTGCCTGCATGTGTAATTGCATCTTGTGCAGCCACATTGGCAATTGTCTTTACAATTAAGCATACACGTTGGAAGCAAAGAATCAAGAATATTGACAAAATAGAATGTTTGAGTGGATGCATATAATGGTTGGGAATATAAAGTGTTTGATGTAGATAGTGGAACGACAAGTTGATCGATTCATTTAGCTAGGAACTTTTATTGGTTAGTCAATGGCCTTTAAGTTTTGTCATTTCTTCTGTTTATTAAATGTTGTCCTTTGATGATATTATTTGGAAGCCAATGATGCGGCAACAAGACTAATAATTTTGCTTGGATGCTATTTAATTTGGGGTTATTACAACTTGTTCAAACACTGCACACCCAAGTGGCAAAGCTCTCGAACCGTTGTGTTGAGTTTGAGGATCATCCACAATAGATCAAGTAGATTTATTTGTCTTTTCATCGAATCATTCACTCTAATACCGCTGTTGAGTCATGCAAAAAGCTTAAATGATCATTTAAAGTACGTCAGGAGCAATCTCACAAATGAGAAAGACATCACATGCTAACACTAAATATTATGGTACTGAAGAACTTCTAACTCGTCTCAATCTTGGCACAACACATCAAAACTCTCTTAAATATCAAATATATTTCGCAGTCAATCACTTCACATATTCAATGTACAAATTTAACCATCAATCAATATTCTTTAATTATCTATAATGAAAAATTATAAAATATTGATTTTCTTACAAAAAATATGCATTGAGACACATTAAACAACATCTTATATCTAACACAAAACAAAAAACAACATCTTATACACTAACATTTATCTTTATATATTAGTAAAAATAAAATATGGTCAAAATAGATTGTGCGAATAATGCACATGAAAAACTACCACATGTGATTAGAAATTGAGAGTGAATAAGAAAACAATGAGGAAAGCATATAGAACGATGGCGATAACTGCAATATTTTTCTTCCTTCTATAATCTTCATCTTCCACCATTTTTGAAGAAGCAAAACTTGACACTAGAAAATGACTAAAGGGTAAAGAGAGAAGAAGTTCCATTTTTTTAGCTTCGAAGTTGGAAGGCGGAACTTTGACTCAATTTAATTACTTTCTTTTCTCGCTTAGCTTTTTCTTTGTGACAAATACAAAAAGAACAAAACAATGAATGATAATGCTAATATTTTTATTTGCATTCTTTTTCTTTGTGACGACACATACAAAAAGAACAAAACAATGAGTGATGATGGTAATATTTTTATTTGCATTTTACCCCTCAAATTTATTATAATTTTCCAAATTAAAGACTCATTGCGCAATATTTATTTATGTACTTTCCCCCTTCATTTTTTTTTACCTAAACACTTAACTATCCAAAAATCACATTGTTATTTTTAGTGGTAAGCAACATTGAAACTCATGCACACAACTATGAGGATTCAAGTTTGAATTTGAATGAATACGTCTAACCTGAAATTTTTTGCATTTCTCATTGATATAGACTTTACGGTGTCTAATTTAATTTATAAAAAAAATAAAAAAATCACCAATGACAATTGAAAGAATGGATGTTCAATGAATAGATGTGTATATGTGAAGTTGTTTTAAATAATTTCTCTTAAAAAAATCATTTTTTAATAATTGATTGATTTTAAAAAAAGTGGTTTTTGTTTTGGCAAGCAAACACAAAATAACTTCTATTTCTTAAAAAAAAAAAAAACTCTAAAAACTGATTTCTAAATTATTCTACATCAAAATTAACTTTTATTTCTAGACATTTGCTACAATGCATCCACTCATTCTTGGAAATAGTAATCTGTTACCAAGTGATTGTTAAATATTGTATGCTCTAATATGCACGTAAGTGTATGTGCGTGTATCGGTATATTTTTTTTTGTTACATGGGAAAAATAATCCAAAAAGAAAGAAATAAAGAAAGAAAGCAGAAAAAAGACTAAACACGAGAGAATGAAACTCCCATGGCATATAAGAAGGAGTAACTGAAACTCAATCTGAGGATTGTTGAGAATCACCAAGTTACTAGAAGCTCTAGAAGCAAGTTTGGCGAGAACGTTTGTATTCATATTACCTTATCGAAAAGTATGTTGAAGTTGCACGGTCCAATGAAGTATGAACCCTACTTCCCAACAAAGATGAATGACTTGAAACAAAGCCATGATCTCTGGGGGAAGAATGTTAGCGTAACCAATGCTACCATAATAACCCTTACATAAATTGTCATTATGATCCCTTATTAACCCTCTAAATTGAGCAGCACCTCGGTTTGTTAAGGCACTCCAGTCTACATTCAATATGAAACAACATCTTGAGGTGCCTTGGAGACTGTACTGAGGAGGAAAACCATAAGCGCAGAGAACATCCATATGAAGAAAATAAAATTTGGCTAAAAGACTAATGAGAGAAGTCTTGCAAGCCTAAAAATTTATTCCTCGCACACCGTATAACCCATATAACGATGGGGATGGTTATTCCAAGCTTGTTATTAGCTTCAGGAGTCCATTGAAGAAGGGAAATATCTTCCATTGGTAGAACAAGATTAGAGCCCACTGCGATATATCAAGCAACCTTCGCGCGATTAAAAGTAAATAGACAATGTACCACAATTTGATGCTCAATATCACAAATAGGACAAGTTGGGTCAACATAAATACCTCTGTCGTTTAAAATAAACCTAGTGGGGACAGTATCGTGAGAAACCTGCCATAAGAAGGATTGTACATTTGCTGGGATCTTCAACTTCCATATCTAGTTCCATGTAACATATTCATTAAAACATACCATATATATATATATGCGGAATTTGCAGTGTATATTCCAAAAGTAGAAGGATTCCACACCCAATTATCTGGTACCCCATCGACTAACCGGAAGGAATGGGACAAAATATTATCATGCATGTCTGGAGGAATAAAAGTAGAGACACACTTTAATTAACTGCCAATTATTACTCCTATTGATATCACAAATTCGAAGGTTGACGTCTTGGAAATCAACAAAAGGAACATGGTTACAAAGTGAATCTTTAGATAGCTAGGGTTCATACCAAATGTTCGGTTTACCACTCCCAATCTTAAAACGAAAACCATCATTTATGAAATTAAGAAATTTTATAATAGAGTTTGAAGTTGGAGGCCCTTTAATATTCTTTGCAAGAAAAATATCGGATCCCTGAAGATTTTTATAAGAGAGAATATTAGATCAAAGATGTTGTATTTTCCTAGTAATGTTCTATTTTGCCTTCTGTCTATTCACACCCCGAGACCACCAAATTACGTTACTCCGCCCAACCATATGTTCAACCCATTATTAGTTGACACCTTCCAAATGAAATTGTTGATCCCATGTTCAACCATGTTTGTCAAGATGATCACAAACATATTAGGGCATCCATTGAATTTGCATTGCATATAATGGAATGGAAGTCAAAATTGAGTTTGCAAGAGTTACACGACCTGGCCCATTGAGAAGCCTATGCTTCCAAGATGCAAGCTTGTTGGTGACTCTATCTATGATATCGACAAAATCTTCTTTTTTCTGTCTTCCATGATACATTTTAAATACAAGGTACTTTCTAAAATTGGAAGTGAATTGAATTTGTGCTATGCTAGTTATGGATTTCTAGGTTATGTGACTCGTGAGGAAGCATAAACGATAGATTTATACAATTTGACTTTTAAACTTGAAACAGAAGGAATCCAAAATGTTAGTAATAAGTCGAGCCTGAGATGGGTTGGCTTTGGCAAAAAGGAGCACATATGTCTCGTAACAGATGAGCAGAATGCTCTTACATATTTAAATATCAACAATCATCATGTATAATATAATAGAGTATTTTGCTAGTGGATACTTTTTAATACAAATAAGTAATCTATAATATATAGGGAACTTCTACGCCTCGTAATAAAAATATTGTGTTCTTGTTCTAGTTGTAAGCAAAAGGATACACTCTTTTTTCTTGAATTATTATCTTCGTTTTTATTTTTTTAAAGTTGATATCCGGCTCATGACCGATTAATCTGAGAGGTTCCATCTCACCATCCATTTATGGGAGTTCGATTTAAATCTAGAGCAAAACTTTGTATGGACTAGTCCACCAAATTTGATATGGGATGAAATCGAACATAAAACTTTAAGAGTAGTACATTTCAAGGTCCCATTTCGTTTCTTTTAATACTAACTATGTTCTAAATTTCGGTTTGTATATAATGCAAATGTTGATATTTTACAAAAATCAAACAAATGCAACCGGTATAGGCCTTGATTATCTTAAAAGCCATTAAAATATCATGCTATGCTAAGTAACATGACATTCATCGATGAAGAAGAGATAAAACTTAAAACTCTTTTGTATTGATAAAAGTAAGATGTTACAATGGAAAGAAGAAGAAAAAAGTACAATTAATGACATCGAGCCTATTTATAGGTACTCACAAACTAAAGTACTAGTAATTTCTAACCCGTAAATAACGACTATATCTTCAATATATATGCTTTAATACTAATTAGCTAGCTGACTAATATAAGTTAACACATTAAAGTTTTTATGCAGCTGGAGCATAGTCATAACCACCATCATCGTCATCATCACCTTCCATGTATGTAACTAGATCAGCAGAACCTGTATCTCCAATATTCCTACTGCAATAATCTCCTTTAATGCATATTGTAGATGCATAACCAAACCAATCACCGTCACCTTCACCATATGCATGCTGCTTACACTTTTGAGCAATGACCATGGAAATGGATACCATTTTGGTTTTGAGGCTGGTTGTGTGAAAAGTTTGTGTTGAAAAGAAGAAAATGGAATTAGCTAAATATGAGATGCTAGGGTACTAGTTGTGTGAGTTGAGTTAGGATTGGAGTGTTTCTGTGTTATATATAACAAGAAGAGGAGTTGTTGGAGTTGTTCTTACTTAAGCAAACCACACATGAAGTGTGTAATATTGCTTCAGGTGTGTGCATCGCTCCCTTCTTGCATGTATAATGGGATCTTGCGTAGCCACATTGGCAATTGTCTTTACAATTCATCTTACACGTTGGAAAATGCAGCAAAGAATCAAGAATATATTGACAAAAGACAATGTTTGATGAGTGGATCCATAATGGTTTGGACATACAGCATAAAGTGTTGGGTGTAAAAAGTGGAACGGCAAGTTGATTGATTCATTTAGATGGGAATTTCTATTGGTCAGTCAATGGCCTTTAAGTACATCATGAGTCAATGGCCTTTAAGCTGATATTTGATAACATGAGTTTATATATTGATATGTTTCTCCCTTAAGTACGTACATCGCGTTATAAAGTATTGTTCGTTTTGGGTGTAAGCCCTCACGGATTTATTCTTTATAAAAGGCGTCTCGTTGGGAGGAGTGTGAGTGTTGAATGTAAACTACCATTGGTCTCGATTCTCAAGTGATGTGGAACTTTAAGGTGTAGAGAAACAGCTGCCCCAGGTCGAGGCTAGGGGAGAGTTTTCAGACTTGATCCCCATTGAAGTCACCAATGATCCTTTCGAACCTAAGGAAGATGGTTTGAGAGTTGACTATTGTTGCGAAGAGGGAGGAACTCGTCGTGAGTCCACTGTGGTCTGCCGTGAGTACTTCTTCACTGGACGGAGGGGGTGTATCTGCATGTGCTCCGATGCTCAAGCCACTGAGTGGTCAAGAGAATGAGACAAATAAAGAGTAAGATATCTAACCCAACAATGTGTTTGTATTTATAGGGAATGAGTATAGTGTTTGGCCTATAGGCCTTCACCCGGACAAGTGTCCTCACACTTGTGATGATCTAATGTTAGTCACGTCATTGGATCCGGACTGTTCGGTCCAGATGGGGAGTCCGGACCACGATCCAGTGGAACTTAAGGCGTATCCATTATATGGACTACTAGGCATTCGGTTCTCGAGTGACCCGAGTTTGAGACTGGATTGGGTCTTAGTTCGGAACATATATAATTGATAACATATAAACAAAGACAACAACGAAGCAAGTAGAACATTGGAAACAACTGCAATTTTTGCCTTCCTTCTTTAATCTTCATCTTCAACCATTTTTTAAGAAGCAAAAATCAACACAAAAAATGACTAAAGGGTAATGAGAGAACCGAGAAGAAGTTGCATTTTGTAGCATTGAAGTTGGAAGATGGCACGGCTCACTCTCATTCATTACTTTGTTTTCTCACTCAGTTTTTTCTCTATGGTGTGTACAATTAATAAGAACAAAACAATGAACGATAGTATAAGTATTTTCTTTGAATTTCGCCCCTCAAATTTATTATAACTTTCCAAATTAAAAACCCTCTTTGCGATATTTATTATGTTCTTTTCCCTTTCATTTTTTTTTTTATTGCCGGTGGTAAGGACCACAAAAATTCATGCACACAATTGTTAGTTCCCCTAGTTTAAACTTGGAAGAGTGTGTCCAACTTAGCAATTTTGACATTACATTATCTATTTTCATATAAAAAAAATCATCAAATGACATGTGATAAAATTTCACACATATGATTTTCAACAATGATACATGGACACTCCAATTTTCCGAGCACTCATTCACATCTATTTTCTCTCTATCTCTTTTCATATCATATCACCAATTGATCATGCCACACTTTTTTTTATACCTTTAGCTCTCAAACCATTTTCTTAAAAGACACACTCTTTTCTCTTTAATAATTATCTCCGTTTTTTTTTAAACTGATCATCATGTTTTAAACTGCGGTTCGTATACAATGCAAATTTTGATATTGTAGATAGGAAAATGTTACATAGACACCCTTTATTTCCATACACCTTTGTACACCCCATGCATTTGGAAGAGATAAGATGAGATGAGATGAAAGAGAAAGTGTGTTTGTGTGGGGTCCATATGACCACGTGTCCGATTTTTATGTGGGTGTCCAAGGGTGTATTGCCACTTAAGGATGTCTATGTATCATTACTCACATAGATAAATGCAAACAAATTAAACGGATACAGGCCACAATCACCTTTAAAACCAAAAAACTATCATGATATGCGAAGAAACATGGATGAATTAAGAAGAGATAAAAACCTAACACTCTTTTGTATTGATAAAAAGTAAAATGTTACAAATCATAAAGAAAAAATAGTACAATTAATAGTTAAGTATAACCATAATCCCATAAAACTAGCAAGACAAACAAAGTAACCTGAACATGGAACCCAACGAATTGCAACTACGTGCACACCAACACATGATCTTCTTCAATAAATTCTTCAAAACAACCAACAACAAAAAATCTGAAACACCAAACACCAGAAATTAAACAAAATCAATTAGACAACATTCTTCCCAAACATTTGGGAATTCGACAAAGGAAGCAATCGGTGGTTCAAGGTGGATCGAACCATACTCGTGATAACATGTTAACAATAGATGGTTTCAATAAAATAACAAAGAGACAGCTAGAGCTTCCAATAATATTTCAATGATATTGCCTAACAGATTACAAGCGAATATATAATAAAACATAATAGAATGTGATAACCTAGTAATATAAAAGCCTAATAATTTAAACTCAATAATGCCGAAAGGATAATGAGAGAACAGAGAAGAAGTTTGCATTTTGTAGCTTCCAAATTGAGATACAGAACTTTGATTTATTCTCACAACTTTCTTTTCTCACTCAGCTTTTTCTATGTGACGCGTACAATAAGAACAAAACAACAATGTTGATGGTAGTAATATTTTTCGAAGAACTTCTACGGTACACCTGTAAATTAAAGTGTATCGATACTCTTACTTCAAAAATCTTTACATTAACTATTATTTTAATGTAATAAAGAGCTATTTGTCGATATTTATATTTTAAAAAATGTCATTTCATAAGAAAAAAACATCATTTCATTGTTTATAAAAATCATACTAATATTTTTTACATTTTATTTTAAAAAATAATCAAAATTCTCTATTATGAGTACTAAAAATTCAGAAAAATTAAATTTTATTTAGTTGACGTTTTTGTTAAATAAGATTTAATTATTATAATTATAGGTGATAGAAAACAATTTTTCACTTCAAAAATATAACACATTTAACTATTAATTTATTGATTTGGTGTACCAATACACTCAAATCTTTGGGTGTACCATAGAATTTGCCATTTTAATAAGCAATTGTTAGTTAATATGATGTCTATAAGACCTAGCTCAACTAACAATATTGATATTGCTAGGCTAGACATATTTACCCGAGTTGGAATTTGAGACATCGCATTTATTTGAATTTTAGGTGGTGTTTGTCACTTCTACTAGGAACCAACAAAATGTAAGTTAATATGTTATGTTAGTAGTTAGGATTTGAATCTTAAATCTCCTTAAACTCATTTCGATGTCCTAGTTCCTATTTGAGCTACACCTTGGGACATGTTGAAATTGATATGAAATGCACAAATACAATAAGTATTGAATTTAAAGACATCATTTGACACGAAGAATATCTTCAATGAATAGGGGAAAAAATGACTCAAAAAGTGATTCATCATTTTATGAAACTTGCTTAAATACCTCTATAGGAAATGATCTAACAATCTGTAACTAAAATTTAACAACTGCTAACCAAGATTCTAACTAACCACAATTCCCCACAAGATGGAAAGAGGTAATCATAGCCAACTTGAAATGCAAAAATGTGTAGCACAATGTGCTTTGTCAACGTTGCCACAAGTTTTGGATTCTACATAGTAACTGCGACAAACTGTAATCGATCTCAATTGTCGTAATGTGGCCAGACAATCTTAAATTAATCTTTAAGATCAATTACCATGTATAATTGTGTGATGTTGTTACTGCAGTTCAGTGGAGAGAAGAATCCTCATATATAAACATGGCAACAAAACCCGCCCCGCCAGACCCGACCGTCCCGCCCCAAATTTAACGGGGAAATGCCGATTTAACTGAGTCCGGGTCTGAGTGTGGGAGAAATTTAGATTTTTAATACGGGGCGGGGCGGGGGCCAGGGGATGCTTACACCCGCCTCGCACCCAACCCCGCCATGCACCCGCTTTTTGAAATTTACTTTCTTAAATTTTATAATCTTATTTCCATAAGCACCAACCTATTTTAATATATTATTACTCTTTAGAAACATATTTATTATAATTATTTTGCTCTTTTGAATAAAGTTTATTGGTGAATTCTAG
>Ga0228711_1002728_pt1 | contig 27286 bp, 17 predicted proteins | sample MedpolnodulmetaG_2_FD_177996 | JGI IMG/M metagenome (GOLD analysis project Ga0228711, IMG submission 177996) | Root nodule microbial communities from Medicago polymorpha collected in Santa Monica, California, United States - brown nodules | ecosystem: Host-associated > Plants > Roots > Nodule... | reverse complement strand
GAGCGATGAAGGTGGGACAAAAAAATATGGTAGAGAAGAGTTTATGATAAAGATATGTTCCTTACTTAATCTAAGGGTCAAAAAAACTTTCCCATGGTGGGAAAGGATTCACCTTTCCCATGTTAAACTCCACCTTAATTCAATTGTGTAAAATGTAAAATCTGGGTTTTCATGAAGATTGAATAGTATCATATAATATTTGAATTTTATCAGATGAAGATTGAATCGTATCAGAAAATATTTGAATCGTATCAAAGAATTCCAGATGAAGATCGAATTGCATCAGTGAATATCTCAATCGTATCAAAGAATTTCAGATGAAGATTGAATCATATAAGAGAATATCTAAATCGTATCAAAGAATTCTAGATGAAGATTGAATCGTATCAGAGAATATATGAATTGATTTAAATTATCTTTTCATGAGCCAAACACCCGAGAACTTGTTTGATACGATTCAAAATATACACGAATCGGTTCAAAACATTAAAGAATGCATTTTAAACAATTTCTCATGAGCCAAACACCCAAAATCTTGAATGATTCGATTCAACATATGAAATGCAATATATGAATCGAATCAAATCACTAAAAATAGATTATGAACAAATTGAACAATAAACTAGACTCCAAACTTCACATCCTTTTTAAGAAACACTTTTGCGGAATATGTGATTTAAATTGAAAGAGTGTTTTACAAAAACTAACGACATCACTCAAAACATAAAATACTACTTAATCAAAAGTAATCAAATGATAGAAACAACTTTCATCTATGTAGGAGAAGCTTTATGTGATCTAGGAGCTGCCGACAACCTCATGCCATATGCAACCTTCAAGAAGATTGGAGGGTTGGAGCTAAGGGCATGCTTCATGGGTGTTGGTCTTGCAGACAGTACTTTGGCAGAGCCTACAGGGATGGTGAGATACATGATGATAAACTTGAGGTGTTTGATTTTGAAATTAATGTTATAGTCACAAATGACAACAAAGGTCAAGACTGTCTGCTGATTCTGGAAAGATCATTCATGGAAACTGTTAAGTCTTTGGAAGACTTGGAGCTGAAGGAGGTATTAATAAGGTCCAATGGTTTTTATCAATGTTACAAGGTAAATCCACCACCTGCAGATTAGAACTTGCTTATGGAATTTGTTGGAGATTGAGAAGCATTCAAGGCATTCATAAAAAGATCATCTAACGAGTCAGAACTTGAAGAAGAGTACTCATATAAACAAGGATGGACATATTCTGAAGATTAAGACAAGGAAGAAGAAAACATGGAGCCTGAAGGTTTAGGGCTCCCAAAATCACTTTAGACAAATGTGTTAAGCTCGATACGCTAAACAAGTGTTGAATGGGAGTCAACCCATACATTTATTTTCAGTAATTTTCAATTTCAGTGATTTAACATAGCATTCCAGCTAACAATTTTTTTTATTGTTTGTTAACTCGCAACCAGGCGCGTTGTTTTTACATGAATTGCACAACCTTTCCTTTTCCAAAAATCTAAAAAAATTTGTTTTAGTCTCGAAGAATTATTACATCCATTAACAGCAGAAGGCTAGCTTACTTCTGAAGTTCAAGAGCACGATAACTTTTGGGGCTTGCTGCGGAAGATACTCAAAAATATTCACCATTTCAATTATGTATAGCATAACCTTGAGATTTTAAGCCAAATATATATTGCAATTTTTCTACTATAATTCTGTGTGGGTGTGTGTTTGTGTGTGTGTTTTCCATGTGGATTGTTAGTTTTGCTTGAAATTGTGGTCGTTCTTTACGGACTATCAGTTATATTATCATACACACAAGACACTTGTTTTGGTACATTGATCCTTTCAAGCCACCCTTTATCATTATTGTTATATCCTTTGTGAAACCACTTTGAGCCTCCATGCAAATTTTATTTCTTTGTTACTTATGCGACTTGAATCATGTCACAAGTTTTGAACCTTATAATGATACATTTGTTTGATTTCTTTTAGAGTTAGATAAATTAGTGAAATAATTGTCATGGTTTGAAATTATGTTTGGGGTTGCTTTTTGAAAATAGCAACATCTTAAAGTTTGAGGTGGGGTACCAGTAGAACTTGGTTATCAAAATAAAAAAAATGAAAAAAAATGTAGATAAAAAATCAAAATGATGGTCTACAAAAAAAATTGAAAATCAAGAGCCAACAAAAGTTTGGTTTCTTTAAAAATAAAAGGAATAACCATTTTTCTTGTTTAGTATAAAAACCAGTACCTCATGAACATTGGTTATGACAGATTGTGAATCAAAGCTACAGGTTGGAAGAAAATATTTTAAACAAGGGATCCTAAGGAAACTAACTCCAAAATGTTTGTTAGCCTACTTTTTCAAATATATCTCACTGTTAATCTAAGCCACATTATAACCGTGAATAGACCTCTATATGTGTGTGCGGTAACATGTGCCTTGAATTTCTTTTAGAGATGCTTCAATCTCATAGCAAGACACAATCACATGACGAATGGAGTGTGGCAAATACCTTGACCAACCCCACTGGCTTCAGGAGGTACATACGTGTATCTTGGAATTGTAAGTGGTTGAAAATAACAATATCTTCTATAACCAATTCCCACTTGCATGGAAATGGTAAGTTAGTCAAGTCTAGAAGTAGGAAGAGTAACAACCTAAGAAACATCTCCAGAAAGGTATGTTCCATCTTCAAATTTAGGAAAATTTTAACTTCTTGCTATTGTGTTGCGTGAGGACAAGCAACATTTGAATTTTGTGGTTGTGATGATGGAATAACATATGATGTTTTTAGTTATTTTCTTTGTTTCTGAAGGAAAATTAGAAGTCAAATAGAGAAATTGTCAATGGTTTGAGGAAATTTTTGTATTGTTTTTATTTGAGTCGTTATAATTCACTTTTATCCTAGACTATGCAACTTCATAGGTGTTTTAAGTCTTTTTAGTGAGAAATCATGTAAATCGGAAAAATAAGATATCAAGTGAAGGATCGAGGATATAAAGATTGAAGTTTAATGGTTCTTAGAAGATATTTAATGACAATACAACGTGAAGAAAATTCATTTGAAGTTCCAAGGCATTGCAAGACCAAAGAACGCCTGAAAAAGGGTTGAAAACTACAGAACTTGCGCAGGAGGGGCTGCCTCATGCGCCCCTACGTATGAATCCATGCGCTTATGCACATTGGACAGCATTCCTTGCTGACTCATGTGCCCATGCGCTTCAGACTATGCGCTCTGTGCAGGAGGGGTTTCATTCAATTTGAAAACTGGATTATTGCTACTTGTGTTTGTTGAAGAAACCAAAATGGGTTAGAGAGAGAGAGAGAGAGAGAGAGAGAGAGAGAGAGAGAGAGAGGTGATGAAGAAACCAAAACTTTGGAGGATTTGATGGACTCGTTTTGTTTGATAACTACTCCTTCAATTATTGATTTTTTTTATTGATTTTTTTTTCTAAAATTGATATTTTTTTTATGGATTTATTGTATTTTTCTGGGTTTTTGGTCTTATTATTTGTTTTTGGATTGTTGTTCTTGTTTGTTGCAGTTGGATTTTTGATGTTGGTGATGTTGTTGTTTTTCCTATTTTCCCAAAATGGATGAAGAAGATGAACGATTCAGATGAAGAAGATGAAGGAAATGAACTAAGTTTTCAGCCAATGCCAAAATGACACGTGTTCATAAGTTAATAATTTTTTCACAAACCTAACGTAAGGGACCAAAAAGTGTAATAGAGATGAAATTAAAGGACTCAAATGGACTTTTTATTAATTATGGAACCAAAGCAATACCAAAAAAATAATTAAGGGATGAAAATAGCAATTTAGCCTAATACAAAATATTTCTTAAACCATTGACAACTCTTTTAAACGACCTCTTATTTTCCTTCACGTTAAAAAAAGAATAACTAAGAAGATAGCCTAAAATATCATATGATGTTCCATCATCAGAACCCCAAACTTAATCGTTGCTTGTACTCGAGGAACAAAATAGCAAGAAGTCGAAATTTACATGAATTTAAGAATCATAACATACTTTTCCCAGAGACGGTGCTTAAATTGTTATTCTTACCACTTCCATTCGTAACTAACTTACCACTTCCATGCAAGCGGGACATGCTTAGATAAAATACTGTTACTTTCAACCACTTACAATTCCAAGATACATGTATGTACCTCCTAAAGCCAGTGGGGTTGGCCAGTGCATTTTTCACACTCCAGTTGTCATGTGACTGTACCTTGTTATGAGATTATAGCAAATCTAAACAGATATTCAAGATACATATTACCACACAAACATATGGTACAATCACATGACGATTGGAGTGTGGTAAATGGCTTGACCAACCCCACTAGCTTTAGGAGGTACATACATGAATCTTGAAATTGTAAGTGGTTGAAAGTAAGACTACCTCCTCTAAGTCTGCCCCGCGTGCATGGAAGTGGTAAGCTAGTCAAGTCTGGAAGTGGAAATAATAATAATCTGAGAACCATCTCCAGAGAGGCATGTTTTTATAATTCTCTAAATTCATGTAAATTCTAACTTTTGCTATTTTGTTTTTGAGGAAAAGCAACTGTTTAAGTTTGTGATTGTGATGATGAAGTATCGTATGATATTTTAGGTTATGTTTTTAGTTATTTTCTTTGCATTTAAAGACAAATAAGATGTCATATAGAGGAGTTGTCCATGGTTAGAGGAACATTTTATATTGTTTTCATTTGACTCATTGTAATTCACTTTTATGCTAAATTATGCAGCTTCATAGGTGTTTTGAGTCTTTTTATTGAGAAATAATGTAAATCGGTAAAAAAAATTCACGTGAATGTTGAAAAATATGAAGAATGAAGATCATTGGTTCTTAGAAAGTTCGCGATGTCACTACAAGTTGGGAAAAAAATTCATCTCAAATTGCGACGTATTTGAAGATGAAAGAACGGTAAAAAAAAAGCGACGAAAACTGCAAAATTCGCACAGGAGCTACTGCCCAATGCACCCCTGTGTGTTATCCCATGCGCCTCGCACATGGCAGCAGCCATAAATCGTTGTTTGCTTGTTTACTAAGCTAGACTGGTGGGAAAAAGCCCAATTTTTTCTCTTAACTCCTAAGTAATGACTCACTATAAATAGAGCAGTCCTTTACACACTCTTTTATTCATTCAAAAAGCTAGCGGTATAAGACAAGGGTCAAACATTAGAGCTTCAAGGCAAAAGATTTCCCTTCTCCTCTTGTTCTCAATAGGGTATTTTCCTATTTTTTGTAATGGTGTATGTTGCCGCTAAACTCCTTTTGATTAAGGTTCCAAGATGAACCTCTTCTTATTTGTTGGATTCAATTAATAAATTTTATTTTTATACAATTTATGATTCAAGTGTCTGATTTAATTTGCATATGTCCGTTTCTAAGGCTTTTTCAAACCAACGATGAAACTTATCTCTACGTGGATTATAGATTGACAACCCTACTTCCATCCAAACAAGACAATAGTAAATTGCTTAGTTTCTAAATTAAATTCTTTTAATTGAATCTAAGTATGAATTTAGGGTTTTAAATCATCTTAAGGGAACAATGATGTTATAACTGGTTAATTTGCGGCAATATAAAATTAAAACTTCCACTGCTATATCATAAGGTCATATTCTATTTTCGTAAATCAAAATACATATCATAAACTAATAATTAACCACATTAATTCCAATGAAGAAGGAAGAGGGATTCAAGGATACCCTAATCGCCGTTATGCATTTAAATCAAACCAACATAATCTCGCCTTAGGCAGAACAATTAAAAACCTGCAAACACTTTATCCCTTTTATTTTATTGGCTTAATTACGGTTTTAGTCCCTCTATTTTACCATCTTCACATAATTGGTCCCCCTATTTCAAAATTGATCAGTTTTAATCCTTCTCTCAAAAAAATGATTCAAGTTTGATGATGTGTCATTTTTTAATGAGGTGGCACATACCATGATGGTGTGGCAAAATCCATGTGTATTAAAAAACTTACATGACATTAATTAATGATGTGAAGTTAAAAAAACAATTTACAAATTAATAAAAAAATGGAAGCAATTATATTAAACTAAACTGAAATTCTAAAATTCTAATTGAACAAAAATCCTTCCTAAATTTTTTTAAACCCATATTTAGGAGTTCATGGATGCAAAACAAAAATCCAAATTCATGGATGCAAAATAAAATTAAAACAGTTTGGTGTGCTATTTTTTTCTTCTTCTTCTTCATCCTCCTGCTTCTTCTTATTCAATCTCCCATTTTCTGGTCCTTCCCATATTTTTCAATTGATTTTTCTCATGCTCACCAAATCCAAACACACAAGAAAACAGCTAGAGGGCTTAATCAACGGTTTAATGTATTTCAGATGCACGTTGGCAGCAACAATTGCTAACTATAATGAATTTTTGAGCAGCTTTCATATTCTACCAACAACTACAAATTAATCGTGATTTCCTTTATTGCAACTGCCATTGCAGCAAATCACAACTACTATGCCTCTGTATGAGTGAAATTAACAAAACTAAACAAAGATTAAAAGAAGAGAGAGAATGAATCATTATCTAATTTGAGTACACAAAAATAAAAAATCAAATTCATAGAGGTATATTGGATCTAAGCATATAAACATTTTCCCCCCTTATATAGAGGTCGAAGAAGAAGGTTCAAAATAATAAGAAATGTATCTGGGTTTTCATTTTGGGAATTAGGGTTCATATAAATTGTTTCTAATTTTTCTTTTTCTTTTTTTTCTGTTTTTTATTTGTAATTTGTTTGATTTTTTAATTAATTATTATGTAATTAATAATAACATGTAAATTCATGAATACACATGGATTGTGCCACCTCATTAAAAGATGACATATCATCAAATTTGAATAAAAAAATTGAGAGAGGGACTAAAACTGATTGATTTTAAAATAGGGGGACTAATTATGTGAACATGGTAAAATAGAGGACCAAAATTGTAATTAAGCCTATATTATTAATTCTAATAAATTTCGCTAATTGCTAAGTTGAACGACAATCCTTATGGAGACGATAACTTACTGCTTTATTACTTGTCTACGATTTGGTGCACTTGTCAATTATCGTCATCATAAATGAAGCTAGGGTGTTGCCCATTTGTAACTTTATCGTAAAACTTAAAAAGCTTAAAATCAGAAAGAATATTTTTTATCAATCAATATTAATAATAAAAGAGGCGTTTGAATGAAGATGTGTTCGTAATTTTAATAAATTCATACATTTTAGTGATTTCGTATCACACATTTAGATGTGAAAATTATTATTTTTAGTACTATATTTATGTGACGATGGTTGAAAATATAATGCCTCCTTATTCAAAAAATTGTCTTCGCCCATGCTCCACCTTGTATATCCTTCTAGACATACTGCTTGCATTTTACACTAATATTTAGTTCATGTGAAACTGACAAAACAAATTAATACTTTCTAGAAATACAACTTTAATGTCTTTTATCAAAGCAAGATTCCTATAGTCACAATCACTTGGGGAAATAAGTCTTCATTTATAAACATTTAATCTAGCTTATCAAGTACACAACAAAAAAAATTCGTCCGCGCAGATTGCATATAAGCAAATGCTACTGCAAAATGTCAACTTTGATGATGCCATACCTACAATTTCGAGCATTGACATACTGTATTTATTAGTTTTCTATAATATATCCATAATTAACACAATCAGAAATATGTTCAGTAACTTAACTGAATCTAGATGCGCCCAACATATATCTCCCATTACATTTGAGTTATCTCTTTTACTCCAACTCAAATAATTCGCATACTCTAAGAAATTCAACAAATGATGTATATCTATTATAGGACCTCTCACATCTTTTTTTGCATTATACTCCTCTTCTTATATATATGGGTAATCCGACTTTTTGCATCATACTCCTCTTTTTATATATATGGGTAATCTGACTGACACTATGTGGATCTTGTTCTTGCAATGATCAAAGTTTGTGTCTTAATAGAATATGACGCTTTGTCAAATCCTTAGGATGGTTATGCTCTTCTACATTTTTGACGCCCCCAAATGCATGACCTTCCAATCTATGAGGTATCCCTTGGATGTGAACGCTAGAAAACGGTGTTGATATAATATTCAATGGACAGCCACACCTTTTAGAAGCATTTTGTGTTGAACTTTCAACTTGCTTGTACTTTCCACCCTTGTCACAACCCATAATTAATTCGTTACTTCTTCCTCTCTTTCTCGTCTATGTATCTGATCTAGTAATGGTAACAATCACTTTATTTCTAATTCTAACCTCCCCAGCCCAGCTTATTACAACTTCTCATGTATTAAACCTCTATGTGGTTATGAATGCAACAGTGGTGTCTAACTGTCTATACTTGATTGGTTTTTATCACATAACTTAGGCATATTCGTACCAATTAGAAAAAAACCATACAATCAAAGAAAAATAATTTTTTAATAAAAAGACTTTAAAAATAAAAATGAATTTTTTTTTGTCAAGTAGTCTAGTGACTAGAATTCACCTTTTTGAAGGTGAATAAGTGGAGTGTCCGGGATTCGAACCACGGTCCCTGCATATAACAATGCATGTCCCTCCAACTGAGCTATGCTTACGAGGACAAAATGAAAACCTTTTATACATGTTTTCCAGTAAAAAGAAAATCGGAAATGTGGTATTTTTTATTTTTGTGTAAAAAAAAAAAAGAAATTGCACCGGAAATGAGTTTTAAATATTTTCGGTTCTATTTTCGGAGATGTTAAATGAGTTTTCCAAAATAATTTAACTAAACCATAAAACTTTTGTTTAGTTTTCTGAAATTTAATTGTAAACTGGAAAAGTTACATACAATTTTCTGGGAGATATGTACTTGGAATGTAATAGGGGGCGAACTCATCATAAACTCGAAAGTCTTGAAAATGAAGACGAAAATTTAAGGTATAAAGGTAAATGATAAAAAATTTAAAATCGATATTTTTTTTCAAAGAATTGTAGGGGCAAGGTATATATATGTTGGGGTATAAGAGAAAATTTTCCAATCTGATTTTTTTATTGGCCCTATGTAATATTAAGACAAAGTTGCACTATTTAAATTTAGAGAAATGTTAGCAACACACATTCTAACACACACTTTTCAACACACTCTCTTTGATTGGTTAGAATTCACATGAGACCCACCAAAATTATATGGGATCCACATGATTTGGTGGGAGCCATGTGAATTTTAACCAATCAAAAAGAGTGTGTTGAAAAGTGTGTGTTAGAATGTTTGTTGCTAGCCTTCCTATTAAATTTATATTAATATTAAGTAAAAAACAAGTTCACTCTTGAGAATCCAAATAAATAATGAAAGGAATATCTGGTGTAGTGAACAGTCTAAACACCTAGTGCAAGCATAGGCTTACAAAACAGCATATGTAGCCCTAGCAAGAAACCAAAATTTATAAAACATAGTAAAACAACATAGTAGTAATTTACTATAGAACAAAAAACCAACATAGTAATTTATTATAGAACTAAAAGACGACCGAATAACAACTCCCCCACCCCAAGGAATAAGTGTATGATTAGGGCAATTACCTAGATGCTTCAACCTCTCAAAGTTCAGAAGAAGTTCACAAGTCATAGAAAAACTCTATAATATAATTTACTACTATATTGAGTGTCACATATGTTGTGACACAGAAAAACAAATCATAAGTTATTATATTAATACATGCCAATATTTGAACTGTTGGTGTAATCCAATATATCATATCAAATAGGTCACAATTTGTGATTATTTTTAATAAGTAAAAAAGAAGTCTTATGAGTATGAGAAATCATGCATGTTAGTGTTCCTGTCAATTAATTACTTGAAAAATAAAAAGCAATTCAACCCTCTAAAGATCATGTAGTGAAAAATAAATATTGTGGGAGCCAAAACAGTACATAGAATTCATTGGCATGTGTTGTTCTTGTCATTTTTCTCCAGCCGCCTGACTCAAATAAATAAATAAAGTAGAACGGTAATGAGTCTTTGTTTTTTTGTTCAAGTCGGTAATGAGTCTTTTATTAGTTAAAGAAATGAGTTTACTCCAAAAAATTAATGAAATAAAAAAAGATGCTCACTATCAGAAGAAGAATAACTTTTTAACTAAATAAATAGACGGAAATATAATAATCACTTGAAAAGTCATATAAATGAGGATTGTGAATTTGAATCCAGATTAAAGCATTCCATCTACATACCGTTACTCTTTCTGGTCATATTTATAAGTAGAAAATAACTTTTTAGATTCATTAACTAACTAATATACTTGGTCTATATACAAACCAGATACATTAGTTATTTCATAAATTTAAAAAGTTGTGTTTTGCTTATAAAGGTGACACATGTGGTCTTTTTTTATATACATAATCCTAAACCGGTGTTTTTGGAATGAGTTTAAAGGCATGTGTAAATTAATTTACTTTTTACCCACGTCCCATAAACATCAATTGGTTTGCAATGTCATCTATTAATATCAGTACATTTTATTGAATGATGATGTGTTAAAATAGAGACTTCTTTTTATACAAAAAGTAAAGATGAAATAGAGTGTTCTAATTAATTGTGAGTGTAAAATATATTGCTATGAAAGTGCGACAAATTTTGCGGTGCACAAATCAAACATATCTTGTGTCATGTATAAACTAATTTTCACTATTTGATCAATAAATATCACTGTTAAATTAAAAGAAATATTGTGACTTTTTTATTCAATAGTGGAAAAAACTTGTGCATAATGTAATACCATTTTGTTTATGCATATGTTAGACATAGTTTATAAGAGTACATTTCTTGTTGGAACAATAGTTCAAAAACATGTTTAGCCATCGAAGAGATAATTAGAATGAGTCATGGATTAGGTCGCTCTCTTTAAGACGCTTTATGGCACTACTTAAAATTGTGTAAACAAACTATCAACTATGACGTTTTCTTGATAAGACAACTCAACTACAACCATATCGGAGTCTACAGGATCTGGTTTAGAAATATACACTCAAATATGGTGTTAGGACCACCCTAATATGATACTAAGATTACTCTATTATGGTATTAAAGTCATTCTAATATGGTATTAAGAACATTCTAATATGATATTGTGACCACTCATAAATCAAAGGGACAATGATAACGTGATCACTCTAAATCGGTACTATGACCACTTCTAACTCGAAGAGACAACTATACTCTCTTATATGATACTAGAACCATAATTGTCGAATAGATCGAAAAGAAAGGGGAGAAATGACTTGGAAGTGTGTTAAATAGAAAAAAGAGAAAAGAGATAGCTTGAAAATGCCAAAAACTTTGGTGCACTTAACTAACTAATGTGTGAAACTAAGCAACGTGGGACTCTAGAGTTTACTCCCTTTAGTCACATTTATAAACAAAAATGTATTTTTTAAGTTCATTGAATACATATTAATTGTATCCCTAATTCTCTTATTGCTTGACAAGATAGCCCTTTATCTCACTCAAAATCACGTGAATAATATTGGTATGTTAATATAATAGTTTTGCCGAATTAGTTTCATGACCCACGACAAAATGAAATAGAAGGCATGCGGGGTGGTGGGGCTACCTTATAAACGGGGCCCACAAGATCAATTGGTATCAAATTTTGGGTTTTGGACCCACCATATCAGAAGCCCGAACCGGTACTATTTTACCCTCCAATTTGTCAACTCATCTTTATTCTTTACTGTTCTGTCGTTGGCATGCCTCTTTCTCAATTCTCTTTTCACTTGTACAATACTATAACAAAGGATTGCAGATAATAATGTTGATGGAAATTGGGTAAGTGGCACGTGGCACACGTGAGGACTGTGGTTTTTTATAGTGTAGGGTTGAGTATAGGTATGGATCTAGATTCTAGGGTCTAGATATGGGACCATTCCATGTTCATTGAAGGTCCAATAGTATATGGTCCACTATGCCCTAACCGTCCAAGATGTATGACACCTATTATTCTCTCTTGGTTTTGTAATAACTTGTAACTTGGTCACTAAGAACATCAATTTTGACTTGCCTCTTAAAGAATTTGTGATGCATGCGTTACTTTATAGGACATATAAATTATAATGGAGTCGATTTACCAAGACAACAAAACAAAATAGGTACCAACATTACGTCTTATCCAAAGTGAGATATATGTCATTTACTATTCCTTGTTATCTTTTACCTTTCTTTAAAGAGAAAATGATCAGACGTACGTAGCAAAGTAGATGCATGCATAAAAAAATTAAAAATCTGCATGCAAAGTTTACATAATATTTGTAAAAAAGAAAAAGAAACAACTTGCATCGAATGTGACTAATGACCAACTTATGTGCAGTCGGGGTACTCATGCATGATGAATCTGTTTTATTTTTTTACCAATGAAAAATGAAAAATATGGATACAACTAAATAAGTCCATGGCTACTATCGGCATTTGATAATTAAAAAGTCTTATTGTCTACATAATGATAAAATTTTATACAATCCATAATTAATATCTAACATCTAACAATCAATCGATCCAAGCAGCACTCGATAGACGATAAAGTGTTACTTTAACGTTTTAGTGCAACTGCAGTTTTAAAAGGACGTGTATCATCTCATCCAAACACTTTGATTAAACCTTCATTAATAAAATATGAATATAAAATATTATAGAAAGTAAAAAAAAAATGTAGTTGGTCAAATTATTAAGGTGTTTCTTAGAAGTTAAATTTATCGCGTAAAATCTACTCCAAATACTTTATCGCATTTTGTAAAAATAATATATTTTTTACATTCCAACTTGCTTATCATAATTAATATTGAAGACTATAAACGTTTTTCACAGTTAACCAAGGGATTTCTTCTTAGACCGGTGTCCTTCTTTGACTTGAAAGTTGCATGTATAACTCTTTTCTTTTTTTTTGAACTTTTTTTACAACAAATAAAAAATTTATGATTCAAGGCAACGTCCATAAGTATAGGTGGAATTAAAATCACTCATGTGACAAAACTATAAGTAGTATTCAACCCATCTATTAAACCCAAAAATTAGCGGAAGCCGCCCCCTTAATTGTTATAATATTAACACGTATGGAGTAAGTATCAATTGCAATCATTAATTAAAATAAACATAAGCAACAACAACAAATTTAGATCTAATCTAGCAATTAAGTGTAAAGCAAAACCACAATCAAACCAAATAATAAACAAAATAAAGAGAGTAGAGAAAAGAGGGCAACACCAAAGAATTGTTTACCCAATTCGGTTCAACAATGACCTACTATGTACGATAGAGACCTCTCACTTCACTATCAAAGAGTTCTTTACAAAGAGATGCAAAAGAGTTACAAAAAATTAGCTTCAACAAACTCTCGAATAACACACTTAATTTCTACCAATTTCTCAATCTTTTCTCATGAACAAAAGACTCAATGATTTTCACACACTCAAGGTGTTTACAATTGTTTTCCAACTTTTGAATCTACCTTCAAAAGAGAACCAATTCTTAACATTTGATTTCCTAAGGATCTTCACTTTTGGTTTCCCAAGATTCACCCAAGTTCCTCACAAATGACTCTATACTAATGTCTTTCTAAACCTCATGAAACCTCTCCCCCAAAAGGCATCAACCATTTCCCAAGAGCCCCCTTTTTTGGTTCTCCAAGATTTACATTTAGACACTTTAAATCTCACCCAAAGTCCCACAACCTTTAGTTTATAAGTTCCCTAAAAGTTTCATCTGTTGGTTTCCATGAGATTCACAAGCTCACTCAACAAATGGGTCAAATAGCGCTTATGTATTGTTTAGATCCAGACAAAGTTGTGCACGATATTCCTAAATCATGCCACGATGAAGCTTGTACATAATATTGTACTGCACTCTTATCCAAAATTGCGCTACGATTTTTCCATCGTACCACAATTTTGCTTCCGGAAACACCTCCACATTCTGACCCAAAATTGTGTCACGATTTCAAACTTCCAAAACACCCAAATTTTGAGTCTAAAATTTAATATTTAAATAGTTAAACTTTACCTTATTACAAACATAAAAAAGTGGGAAGCAATATTGGCTCAACTAACCCAACGACATGCATACTTTCACAAGAGACACATAAACACACATTTTAGGGGAATGTGGGAAATATGTGAGGAGAAGAAGATGGAAAGAAGATAGGAAGGTTGCAGTCCACCAAGGCTGGCTGCGGTCTCAGTTCTTGGAAGCGAAGAAATGTTGGTTGCAAACTGAAAGAAAAACAGGAGTTATCAGGCGCAATTGGAGGTTGCAACTGAGAGTGGAAGCGTAGAGAAATGGAGATTGAAGAACCTGAGTAGATGCGATAAACTGGTTGTACATGGAGGAAACAGATAAAAAAGACTTTACAGATTCTTAAACAACTGGTTTAACCTTTCCCAACCTGTGGGAATCGATCAACAATGAGAGTATGTCAGCAACCGAAAAAATTATGAGTCAAGAACGGTATGGCATGGTCTATAAGCAAAAAATCTTCCATCTGCACTTTGCTTACCTCTTTGGCAAACAATCCATCAATGTTAAGGCCAAGCATTATTAGGTTTACAGCAGCTAATTTTATTGACAAAAACTGCATAAAGTATGCAGCAAGTCACATGGATTTAAATCATTCTTAAAGTTAAAATTGACCGGAACAAACTTCATACTTCAACCCATACCATTATGTAGCCTAATTAATTTCCTAAGGAGAAACATCAAAGGCAACGAACGAAGTAGGACTAAGATGATGAATGAATCTTATTACATATTATGTTGGTGATGTCATCAATCATTATACTGAAGCTTTTATCTTGTGTTGAAGTCATCAATCATTATACTGAATCCCAAGTATTGTTTATAGGAATGGTCAAGGTTACAAAATCCAAATTCAAGGCCTCCAAAGCAACTGGGACAGGGACTCGGTGCCAAGTCTCGAACCGAGTTTCTCTTGGTTGAAGAGTGAACTTCCGACCAAGTGACCTCTCTGGAAACAGGCAACTGGGACAAGGACTGAGCAACGGAATCAACAACTAAGCAATAATCATGAAAGACATAAGGCCCCCAACAAGTTATAAATTTTACAGAACTAAGCAGTTTAGCTACAAAGATTTGAACCTGCAATCATAATTTTGTTCTATATGTTTTGTTTAGTTATTTGATACTTTCCCCTGTTACCAATTTAGTTTTATATCTGGAAAACTATGCATGCAACTTTCATGACATCTCCAGATATTTGTTTTCACTTTTCATCTTAGACAATATATAATATATATCACATCACATAACTAAAAACGTGAAAAAGTTTAAACTAATAGAGCGGTCTTTTAACCAATATATATCATCATATGAAACCATACCCTATTGGTAAGTGAATACATATCCATCTGAGATTCTAAAGTTAACTAAAAACAAATCCCAGAGACAAAATAGAGCCATCCTTCACTGAAGAGTTACCCAAAGTAATATCCTTGAGTATACAGCCCTATATTCTCTTCAGTTAGGTTCTCACAACATCACTTCAATTACTCACAAATCATCACAATCCACTTCAATTTACTTCACTTTTGACCTGTATTAATTGAACAAAATTCATTAAAGATCACTTCCTTCTGCTGAGGAGTGACATTGACGTACGAGAGATAAGCTCCAACGCCGAATAACGAAGCTCCAACGACAAACACGGCAGTTACAGCCATTTGCCTCACCGTCGGCAGCGGTTACAGCTGAATAACCTTGTTTGTTGTCTATGTAATTGGAGGTTTGGATTCTAATTTTACTCGGGAGATATATTATTCCCCAAGAAAAGTGTGAACTCGGTCATGCTTCGTTATCATCATGTGTTAATGTTCTCAAGTATATTCATATCCACGTATGCATTTTACGCATTTTACACATTTACAGAGTTAAATCAATGAATCTTTCATATTGTTTAATAAGCTATCTGCACATTGAGTTGGTCTCTATTTCAATCAAGTAAAGTGCATAACATAATTTACCACCACGTCATATCCATTGAAGGTCATGGTTATAAAATTAAGGGAACAGAAAATTGGTTCGGACTCTAATAAGGTTAGACAGCTCTACTGCAAGAATGGAGGCAATTTTTCATGTGCCTGTTCATTCAACAGCCTAAAAAAATATCTTGTATTATTGGATGATTCTTTTTGCACTACAAGAAACAATGATGAACCAAAAGATAATTGTGTCAAAAAGTTCTTTATACCAGATTTCAAAGTGTGATAGTTTTTCTAATTCCTTCCAGCTACAGTGCAGGACAGGACAGTGGCATAATAAACTCAAGGTTAGCTGCTTATATTTCATTTGGCCGTATTCAGTATGGTGGTCTTGGAGGAGATCAGAATATTGGTAAAATCTGGCTAGTGTTTTTTTTTCTGTAATATACGCATAAGATAAGGTGGCAAATATGCATGTTTAAACCTCTACCTAACCTTAGTAGAATCTCGGTTTTGGCCACATTGGTTTAAACATGTCTTCTTAAAACGATTTGTTCATCCACACTATGTACTTCATGGGAGAAAACTAGATATTCTTATAAGATCTTATCTAAAATGCAATATTATTCTCCCACATAACATGGATATAAAAACATAGATATACCTACTTAAAAAAAAAAAAAAAAAAAAAAAAAAAAAAAACTAATAAAAAAAAAAAAAAAAAAGATATATGAGAGTATGCCAGTAAGTTAAACAACTATTGGATTTAAAAGAAAGGGATGATCTATAGGACATAGGCTAAAATTCTGTCATCTGTGTCACCCTTACCTCTTTAGCAAACAATCCATCAATATAAAGTCAAGCCTTTGATTTACATCAGCTAATTTTATTGACAAGAAATGATAATATACAGACAGAAAGTCGGACGAACTTATTCTTAAAATTGATCAGTACAAATTTCATATCATACCATTATGTATGCTAAGAAATTTCCTACAGACAATGTCACAGGCAATGAATGAAGTATGACTAAGATGGTGAATAAATCACAAATTCACAATACATGTGTTATGTTCTTCCTCGGAGGTGCTATCGGTATTAGGCTCAATGATCAGGTTGGCTCTTTATGGCACATATAAATATCAAATCTGTTATAAGGGAACAATCGAAACTTTTATTTCGTGCTGTAGTCATCAATCATTGTACAGAATCCCCAAATATTGTTAATAGCAATATCCAAGGCTGAAGAATAAAAATTCAAAGCCCCCACCTTTCAGAAACTAAGGCTATGCCATCTCGTATGGACTGAGACTGGGACTAAGCAACAGAGTCAACAACTAAGCAATAATAATGAAATACATGATGCCCAACAAGTTATAGAATTTCCCTAACTATGCAATTTAGGCATTTAGCTACATAGATGAAACCTGCAATCAAAATTTTGGATGATATGATTTCCTAAAGGGTTGTGTTAACCAGTGCCCCCGAGGCACTAGTTAAGTTAAATATAGAAATTTTTCCTTAAAGACAACAACTTTTTGACTTTTCTAAAGTGGAAATTCCACTTTTCATCATTTCCCAATGCAAAGTTTCCATATTAATCTCCTTAACTAGTGCCCCGGGGGCACTAGTTAACATTTCCCTTTCCTAAATTTTGTTATGTAAAACTAAGCATGCAATTTTCATGACGCATCCACATGTTTGTTTTCACTTTTCACCTTAAGCAATATATATACATAACAACATGGAAAAGTGCAACAGATAGAAAGGAAAGAAGAAGAAAAAAAGTTTTATAGATGCAACATATACTCTAAGAGTGCTGGCAATCTTTCTAATCTTATTTGAAGTTTAAACTAAGAAATACTTGTACATTTCAGAATATGAAACAATACCCTACTGGTATGTGGTTACATTACATATCCACCAAAATATCCTTAAGTTAACTAAAACAAAGTTCAGAAACAAAAATAGAACAATTCTTCAATAGATGGCCAAATTCATATTCTTGAGTACACAAACCTCTATTCTCTTCACTCTTCAGTTAGGTTATCAAAACATCACTTCAATTATTCACAAATCATCTCAATCCACTTCACTTAGGACCTGCATCAATTGAACAAAATTCATTAAATTTTACTTCCTTCCATGAAACAATGTCAGTGAAACTAAAATTGTGACGAGTTTAATTTTCAAGCACTGTGGCGTAAAAAGTTTTACACATCAGTACAAACCAATCATGTGTGTGACTTTGAAAGTGATTATGGTCAATGACAAATGTCGTCTAACAGTTATGATTATAAATGATTGACAATGTAAATTTTTTGTAAATAGCGACACTACTACGAACTTTGTAGCATCAACACTTCTGATGGAATGCATGTTTGGTGTCCGACACATGTCAATGTCGACACCTACACAACAATGATTACATTGCATTTTGTCATTTTCGCAAATTACTATCGTTGACTACATGGGTACTTGTGTCATGTCCGGTGTCAGTACCGGTAAAAAATTGCAAAGAGAATTTGTGCATTCTCACAACAAAAATTATCTCAATTTTTATCACATTTCTTCTTACTCACAAATGGAAACGATTGAGACAGAAAATCTAACCGATGCATAAATCAATCACCGAAGCGCTTTCTGAGATAATTCCTCATGGCTTCACTGCGTTCTTTCGCACGAGCCTGCTGTGGAGCAACGTTAACGAACGAGAGATAAGCTCCGACACCGAACAACGAAGCACCGATAGCAAACACGGCGCCGGTTACCGCAATTTCCCTCCCCGTCGGCGGGTACGACCAATACACCATGTTATTTTTCAAAACACTGTGAATTTTTATTTTCTTTTGTGTGTGAAAAGTGAAAACTATTTTTTTTCTTCTTGAAGAGTGAATTTTCTCATATATAGTTTCATAAAAAAGAAAATAATTAAATTTAAATTAGATTTTGATATTTTTGTATGGACGACAAATTTGTTCATCTATTATAATAAAATAAACCATGGACTTATTTGTACTTCATATAAAAGTGTTTCTTTAATTTATTTTTTTTTGTCAAGTAGTCTAGTGGCTAAAGCTCACACAATTTAACTTGTGTCTGGGGTTCGAACCTCAACCCCTGCATATAAAATGCAATATCTCTATCAATTGAGTTAAGTTGAGATATAAAAGTGTTTTTTTTTAAGACTCTATATAAAAGTGTTATACTCGCTACTCAAATTATTCCATCATTCAAAATTGGAAAGACGACAACTGGCGAATTCTTTGCTTTCTTAAGTATGAAAATTATGATCATGAAAGGAAAATAGGGTTTGGAGGATGAAGATTCGCATAGAAATGAAGGAAATGAGAGTTTATTTGATTATGTCTATCTTTAATAGAAAAATTGGATTTTTTATTTTTTTTCGCATGTGAGGTGTAGAGTCGTGTGCGTGAAAGTAAGATTTCTCAACATTCTAAAAAATAGAGAAAAGAAGAAATTAGAATTTCTCAAAAGACTTCACACACCTAAGAACCAAAATACTCTTATGATCCAACGCCTCTCCAAAGTAACTTTATCCAATTTTTACTATCGTTGATTGTACTCTTTCTTTATTATTTGCATTTTTTTGTTACCTTTTTATTATAATAGTTTCTTTTTCTTTTTTTTTGAAAAGGCTAAAATGGAATATATTACCAAAAATAAGGTGTCCTTCTAAGCACAAGATGTACAAGAAAACGACACCAAAGACGAAACAATATTTACAGAAGAAACATGTACACAAAATTAAAAACACAGGAATAGAAATAAACTCTAGCCTATGCCCAAGATGGCGAACGGACTAAGCCACCAACCATGGTAGTTGAGGGGAAGTGCAACAAATTTCACCTTCAACCACGAATAGGCAAGAATCTTAATCTTTTCAACCACCTGAATAATCGAGCATACTTTATAGTTGAAGAGCCTGTTATTTCGTTCCTTCCAGATTTCCCACACCGTAGCAAACCATATAGCCTGTAAAATCGAGCGGCGCACCTTGGGGATATTACCACTAAAACTGAATTGATTGAAATGGTCTGACATATAAAACGGGGCAGCCGCGGATGTGCCAATCCACCTATTAATGAAATGCCAAATTGACCCAAAAATATTACAATGTAAAAACAAATGATTTGAAGTTTCCGTCAACCCACAGCCTGACACACAAAGCATGGAGGCTTGATCCAAAACACCACGGCGATGAAGATTGTCCTTCGTAGGTAACCTGTCCCGGAACAGCCGCCAAGCAAAGAGCACCTTCAAAGGAACATCTTTATGCCACAAAGAGGAAACAGCCACCGGTAATTCAATTGGAGGTTGAGAAGTAAGGGCATGATAAGCACTTTTAACAAAGAAAACATTAGATGATTCCAAAGTCCACATCCATCTGTCATCCTTATGAACCTACAAAATCACATTCTAAAGGAGTAACGTTCGGTCCCCCAACATCTCCTCCTCCCACACAAACAACCTCCGCCTCCATCTCCACGCCGCACCATCAATACCCCACCCACCCTGAAACATATCAGACATTGATACCTCCCTATCCAACGACAACTCATATAACCTGCTAAACCTCACACTAAACGCCACCCCACCAAGCCAGCCATCCACCCAAAACCGGGTATTCCTACCATTACCCACCGAGCGGCTAACATGATCCAAAAACCACTCCTCCCTACCTAGCGCACAAATATCACGCCACCATAAGGAAGCATCACGGCCTCCCCCCATCAACCGACCTCCCTCTACTCCATACATAGCTGACAACACCCTATACCAAAGACTATGAGTATCTTCCTTCACCCGCCAACACCACTTTCCTAACAAAGCTATATTGAACTCCCTAATTCTCCTTACCCCCAAACCTCCAACCTCCTTACTACTACACACAGTGTTCCAATCCACCCAAGTTATTTTCCTGTGGTCATCACTTGAGAAGTTAACTTTTAAGCCCAACAAAGCTTGAAATAGAAGGAGGACAACCCTCATAGCCTGTATATTAGCCCAAGATTTCTCACCCAATATCAACGTATCATCAGCAAATTGGAGGTGAGAAACAACTGTAGTGCCACTAGTTCCAACCCGATACCCGTTAAACAAATTATTAACCACCATAGATTCCATCAACACATGAAATCCCTCTGCCGCCAAAAGAAACAAAAAAGGCGACAAAGGGTCACCCTGCCTCAGGCCCCTCCCCAACGTGAACTCATCGGTTGGAGACCCATTAACCAAGACTGAGGCGGTAGCCGTGCCAGTGCATTCTTTTATCCATTTTCGCCAAATATTAGGAAAACCCTTTTCACCATCACCTCATCTAAGTAACCGAGATCAATGGAGTCATACGCTTTCTCAAAATCTACTTTAAAAAGAATCATTTCCTTTTTAAGCTTGTGAGCTTCATCAACAACCTCATTAGCCACCAAAATACCATCTAAAATTTGTCGGCCCTTAATGAAGGCAGACTGTGAATCTGATATTACAAAATCCATCACTGATCGAAGCCTATTGGCAAGCACTTTCGACAAGATTTTATACAAGCTACCCACCAACAAAATCGGACGAAAATCACTTAGGCGTTGTGGGCTATCAATCTTAGGAATAAGAGCTATGAAAGTGCTGTTTATACCTTTAGCCAATCTTCCGTTACGGTGAAACTCCACCTAGAACCGCATAACATCATCCTTCAGAATGTCCCAGAAATCTTTGATAAAACCAAAATTTATCCCGTCACGACCCAGGCATTTAAAGTTATCACAATCCCACACCGCAACCTTGACTTCGTCTAGCAAGAAAGGCTTCACCAAGGCCGCCCCTTCCCTAAAAGACAAGGACCGAAAGACCAAACCTTCCATACTAGGCCGAGAGGCTGCTACAGGCCAAAAATGGGCAGAAAAATGAGTGTAAACAGCATTGCGAACATTAACAACCCCTTTTATCAGCACTCCATTATCAAGAATAAATGGAATATTATTCCGTCGACGTCGATTGGACATAATGCCGTGAAAGAACTTAGAATTAGCATCCCCTTCTCGTAACCATTGGACTCTTAACTGTTGCCAACAAATGCTGGTATTTATAAGGGTTAAAGAAAACAACTCTTCGGAAAACCCATGGAGCTCCTCAACCTCTTCATCACATAAAACCGTTGTCTCCCCTTTCAAGTCGAAAGAGTCAATGCGATCCTTTAGGGTTGAGATTCTAGCAGGTAAATTCTGAGTGTGATGCTGATGCCACTCTTTTAAAGCCAATTTAACTAGCTTAAGTTTTTCTTTTAACACAAAACCACCCCAACCGTCCACCTGTAAAGACTGCCATTTATCACGAACAAAAGAGTTATAGCCAGGAAGAAGCTCCCAACATTTTAACTGACGCATAGGTTTTGGTCCCCAATTTTCAACATCAATGGAAAGTACCAACGGACAGTGATCCGACAACCCACGCGACATAGCCATTTGAAAACAATTAGGCCATGTCTGACACCACCTGTCAGATAACAAGAACCTGTCAATACGGCTCATAGACCTCCCATCACCTCAGAACCACGTGAAATTATGACCCCTGAGAGGCAAATCAACCAGCAAGTTATCTTCAATAAAAAGATTGTAATTAGCGCTTCTGACTTGACAAAAATTATTTCCAACACTACGACGTTCCTCCATGCGCTGGACCGCGTTGAAATCACCACAAATACATAAATTTTGATCTGATAAAGAACTCAATCTGCTTGATAAGTTATTCCAGAGAGCTTGCTGACGACTAGGATCACAAGAAGCATACACATTAAACACGCCAAAATGTTCACCAGATTTTACAAAACGGCCTAAAATCACCAAGACATGATTGAAAGAAATGGACGACCAGACCTCGACCTCATTTGTGTCCCACATCGAAACAATACCACCAGAAGCTCCCAAAGCCGGTTGAAAAGAAAAATCCACACTCTCATCACCCCACAAATATTTACAGACAGCAGAATCAAAAACTGACAACTTAGTCTCCTGTATACAACATATAAATGGTTTTTTCTCCCTCACCAAATGACGCACCTCCCTCCTTTTTTCGAAACTTCCTAAATCCCTAACTTAAGACCAACAGTCTTTCCTATGTCACAAACATCCTCCGACATCACTGTAGCGTTACCATGAAGCACTAACCAATTTTGCCATTCATTATTAACAGAAGTTTGGGACTCACCAGTAAAAGAACCTTCCTTGGACTGAGCCTTAGCCTTTGAAACATTAGAAACCGCCTTCCGCTGTTTTGTGGACCTTTGCAGTGCTCGGAGGACCTCTTTTCTGTCTTTATCAGAGAGTCTAGCAATTCGTTTCAAATTCTGCGCACAATGATGTAGAGAGCCTCAACCTTTTTTCTTAGTTACACTTTTCGGTACTTTAGCATAGCATGTGTCTGAGTCGTGATGCTTAGTCTGCAAAGGGACTCCAGATTCATTTTGTTTACGTCTATTCACAAAATCCAAACTCCATGGACCAGAAGATGTGGACCGACCCCTACCCGGAGGGCACGATGATGTACGTTTAACAACTCTATTTTCACCTTTCAAGAGTCCCCTTGACTGAATACTGTCGTCCACACCAACATCCTTATCGCCTTGCGGAGCACCATCATTAAAATTCGCCGTATGCAATACTTCCTTTGAAGTAGGATCCAAAGTCGAGAAGTTCAATATATTCTCCACACCCTGCGGCTTTAAGGGATCCATAGGTGTAGAAGTTGCATCATTAACATTTACAGGCACAGATTCAACCAAAGACAGGTTTTTACCTTGTTAAAGCAAAACGTCCTTGTTCAGGTTCTCTGAAAAATGATTCAGAAGGTCATTAACATCACCACAACCAGCATCATCAACATAAGCTTCTGGTCTTTCAGAATTAACATCATTTTGAGAACCCTCTTCATCAAGCAGACAAGCATCTTCTCCCAAAGAAAAACCCCACTCTTCAATAATATGACAATCAAAAAGCACCCCATCCACCATTACACTAACCTTTGTATTAATAATTTCCAAAGATGACGTAGACACTAAAATGCGGGCATAATCAAAACGATCACGATCCACAATAATGTCATCAATTCTCAGCAAATTTCCACAATCAAATAAACATAATTTAAAAAAATCAATGTTCCACGCATGAAGTGGTACCCCATAAATTCTCACCCATGCACCTCTTCTACGAAACAACATATCTTTATTCCATCTTACTGGCTTGGAAAAAAAATTATTAAAGAATTCAGCTACTTCTGCTAAAAGACTACTCACATCTCCATCATCAAGCAAGCGAAGAAACACCTTATCAGCACCCAACGGAATAAGAACCAATTTCTCAAAACCAGCATAAAAAATCTGACGCTGTAACACCGGAATGGCATCCCCATTCAAAACAGACACCACCAGTCCCTTCGACGCCCAAGTCACATCATTTACGGAAGAGCTATACTTGGGTATATAAACTTGCTTACACTGTTTGTTCAACTCGCTACCTACAATATCCTTATCCACGTTCACCTCCTCCGACACCTTTGCACCGCCATAAACAATCTCCCCACCCTGCTCCTTAAACGTACCTCCACCCCCAACACCACGTGCTTGCCCGACTACCTCTCTTTTTTCTCCCTCAATCTTTCTTTTTTCACCCTCACTAATATTTTCTCCCTCTCCACGGTCCTTACCATCACCTCGTTTGTTACCATAACGATCATAAGTCGACACCTTTGCAACCACCTTACAATCACCAAACCAAACATTGTTTATAGCTTTTAACAGTTTATCGACATCTTTCACCTTACTATAACGAACAAACCCAAAAACAGCTCCGTTAACATTACGTTTTCTAGCTAGATAAATGTCCTCCATAATACCACAAACCTCAAAACCTTTCCTTAACGAGCTATACGAAATATCATTCGGTACGTTTGAAAAATAAAAAGTAATAGAGTTTGAAGCGGTACCATGTTGAACAGTTGTAGCTTGTCTCGGCACATTGTGAAAATCAACATGTTTATCACTGTTTTGATCAAATGTATTTATACCAGCACCGTCTTTTTGTTGCAATAGAACCCTTCTAACCTGCCTTGAAGGCCAGTGTTGTTTACCTTCTGCCCTAGCCTCTGCACTAGTTGAAATTGTAGCTGTACCAGTACCATCTTTTTGTTGCAACGGAACCCTTCCAGGTTGCCTTGAAGGCCAACGTTGTTTACCTTCTGCCCTAGCCTCTGCACCAGTTGAAGCATCACGCATCCTGGCTTCCGTTTGACGTGAAACTGATCGCGGCAATACCACCTGAGAACGGCGATCAGACCTGCGCACCCCATCACCATCATACCGTCCTGGTCGGGAGTATTGTAGGACAACGCGACCATCATGTGTGAGCACCTTGTCACAAAATGCTTCTGAGTCCTCGGAGTCAAAATCCCAATCAATCGAACCAAACTGATCCATAACCCTAGACTGCCCGTGCCGTCTCGAACCTCCATGCCGCTGCTCCTCCCGAAACCTGTCCCGTCTGTCTTCAACCTGTTGCAGCGCTTTCCTCCGTCGCGGTCTCGTGACAGACCAGTCACCCCTATCCCCCCCGTTTAGTGGCACCCTGCTTGGACCTCGAACCCCCCCTTTGTACCTTACTTCCGGCGAAGGTGATTGCCGGCGCGGTGGCCCATGGTGGTGCCTTTGGTAACCGCGACTTTGTCTCTCGTGACCACAGTCTCTCATGTTTTCCTAATAGACTAATTACCGTTTTTTTTTCCTCGTGAATTTAGCTCAGTTGGTAAGGACAATTCATAATACATGCAAGGTCTGGGTTTCGAATCCCGGACACCACAAAAAAAAAAAGACTAACTACTTTTTAATTCTGCATATTTGTTCATAAGCCAATCAATTTATCAAAAGATATCTTTCAATGACACAAACTTATCTAGAGATATGTTTGGATTAATTTTTTTTCCATCAAAAGCCATCATCATTATTTATTTATTTATTTTGGATGGAAAAGGGAAAGGAAAATTGTTTTTTCCACTTCAAACAAAGCTAAGAAACACCATTAAATGACACTTTTAACCCCAAAATACATCGGTAGTTAACTAATGTCGGTTAAAATCTAACGTCAGTTAACTACCATCACTTAAAATTCGGCAGCAGTTAATTGTCGTTAGGTTTAAACTTGTCATTTTACGGTGTTTCTTAGCTTTGTGTGAAATGAAAAAAAAAAAAAACAAGAACACCGCTCTTTACCCAGCACAAAACACTCGCGTCCAGCTGAAATTACAGCTTTACCCATGCGTTACTTAAGTAGCGCAGCGTGACTTAAGTCACGTACTTTGATTTTTTCTCAATTTTGCATTGTATCTTCATTTTCAGTTTTCTTCATCTCCTACGATTGGCTTTTCTACATCATGATTATTGTGCTTTTCTACATCAAGGCTCAGATCCAAAATTAAGCACAATGAAATCATCTTTTCCCCAAAACAAAGCTTCTTCACGATTGGCTTCTTCATGATTTTTGTTCGTGGTTATGCGACTGACTCTCTTCTCACATGTGGCTTTTTCATGATTTTTGTGTGTGGCTTTTCTCATAGTAACCACACAACAAAGCACAATATTCATGGATTAACAATCTAATATGTATTAAATTCAATATATTTCTATTTCATTATGTTAGTTTGAAGAAAAGTTGCAAATCGTAACTCATATGGCTAACAAGATGGAGCGTGAGTTAAGTCACGCTAGGTTTATAACCTGCGTGAGTTAACTCACGCAGGGGTATTTTGGGAAGTTCAGCTGGGCGCGAGTGTTTTGTCCTGGGTAAAGAGCAGTAATCAAAAAACAATTTTCAAGGGAAAATGTTGGCTAAAGCTGGAAAAAGAAAATTGTTTTTTTGACATAAAAAACTTCACATTGACACAAGTAAATTACGTTAGGGCCCCCAGCGGCAGTTAACTACCGCTGGGAAAACCGCTGGTAGTTAACTGCCGCTGGTGCCAGCGGAAGTTAACTATCGTTGTGTTCGTAACATTAGAACACCCAGAACCCAGTTTTCAGCCACTCTATCTTCACCATCTCTCTCCAAAAATTCAAAATTTTCACTCTCTCTAAAAAAAACTCTACCAAATCATCCAATTTTTTTCCACTAAATCACAAGTTATCACTTATGCTATTGTGATAAATTTTAGTTAGTATACATGTTTATAATTTTAGTTGTAGTTTAATTTGTAAATTTTTTTTTTTTTTTAATATAGTTATGTTGTAGATCTGAA
>Ga0228711_1002726_pt1 | contig 27310 bp, 19 predicted proteins | sample MedpolnodulmetaG_2_FD_177996 | JGI IMG/M metagenome (GOLD analysis project Ga0228711, IMG submission 177996) | Root nodule microbial communities from Medicago polymorpha collected in Santa Monica, California, United States - brown nodules | ecosystem: Host-associated > Plants > Roots > Nodule... | reverse complement strand
TCTTGTATTTTCATTGTTTTTATATTTTATATTTTTGCGTTTTCTTGTTTTCTTTTTATTTTTTTACCAAATTAATATTTTGTAATCGTTTCTTTATTTTTCTAGTATTTTTTGGTTCCTTATTTTAAAATAGGGGGCAAAATCCTGAAAAACGTAAAATAGAGGGGGTAAAATTCCGAGTTTTAAAATAGGGGGCAAAATATACCAGCATATAGGTATTATATTTTTGGATTAAATAAGTAAATGGTCTGCCTAAATATACCAACATTTGATTTTAGTCCCTCTAAAGTATAACTTAGGCTTTTGGTCCCTCCAAAAAATTTCATCTATGAAATTAGTCCTTACTTTTTAGTCAACTCATGTCTAACCTTAATATTTTTTAATGAAATTTTCCAGAAACGGATAGAATATTATGACAATATTTTCCAAAAAAAATAATTAGAATATTTTATCAAAACATGAATTCAATATGAATTTTTTAGCACCGAAAATATAAAAATTCATATTAAATTCATGTTTTGTCAAAAAATTCTAATTTATTTTGGGAGAGATTGTCATAATATTCTACCTGATTCTGGAAAATTTTATTAAGAAATATGATGGTTAGACACGAGTTGACTAACAATTATGGACTAATTTCATTAATGAAAATTTTTGGAAGGACCAAAAGCTTAAAGGATATTTTAAGGAGACTAAAATCAAATGTTGGTATATTTAAGGATGTCTTTTACTTATTTAACCCTATTTATTTAAATAATTTTTTCAAAATAGTGTGGGCAAGTCCCACACCCTAAACCTAGGCAGAATGCACGACCGTGCTGACCTCTGTGTGGTATTTGATCATAACTCAAGTTTTTGACGTTCTATTGGAGTCACTTTAATGCCACATGAAATCTAACATCCATATATACAATTTTCATATTTACATTGAAACCTAGTTCTGAACAGAAAAGAGTCGAAAGTTGGCTTTCCTAAGCCTCGGAAAAGACCACGACCCTGCTGGCCCATGTGTAGTGTTTTGATTATATCTTGAGTTCTAGATGCTGGAATAAGGTCAAACCAACACCCTATTAAAGCTAACATACATACCTACAACTTTCATGTAGACACCAAATCCTAATTCTGAACAGAAAAGTCCCTGTTTCTATTTTTGTTTTCAGTTACAGAAATTGCAGATTTACTGCGATTTCGCCTTAGGGGACCTTTCCTAACTCCATTTTCGACCCTAAACTTGCCAATCCTTTGTTAACCTACCAGATCATCCACTCTTTTTAAGACTAAAAACTCAATTCAAAAACCTAAACTACTTTTCCTCAATTCTCATCTTTCAATCCGTTCATCATCAGTCTCTCATCAAAATTCACATCATAACAACAACAACATATTAAAATTTAAGACAACCTTCCCATCATAGATTATGATACCCTAAAGTGCAAATATTCTCCCCCTTACCTCGATGTTCTGCAAATTGATGAATTCCTACGGTTGAATATCTCATTGGTCGTCTCTCTATGCCTTCTTTCCACTTAACCCTAGTTTTCTTCTTTTGCCTCTGCTATCTCTTTCTCTATTTTTTTGTAACCCTAATTTAATAATCTTCTCCTATATTTATAACCACCAAGAGTTTGTTTCTCACCTAATCTTTCTAGCAGGGTTACTGTCTGCACCTCTGTTTTGGTTACTATTCTTGTTGTAACTTCACCACCTTACTATTCACACCTCACTCTGTTTAAATCATTAAAACACTACTCACCTCACTAACTACACATTTTTGCTACCCAATTTTACTAATCAACCTCCGTTTGCAATCTACTAACTTATTCTTTCTAAAAACTATATTTTCTTCCTAAACATTATTTTCTCCCGTTCTTTAACCGATTAACCAACTCATCCATTTTATCCTTACCTCTTCTCCCAATGAATTCGAATTATTAAATTAATACTATCTAACAACCAATACTAATAATACCAATAATACTAATGTTATCTAATAGTAATATAAACTAATATTAAAAATCAGGGTGTTATAGATCTCCTATCCACAACTGACCTTGCGTAGTCAGCATCAGTAAATACTTCAAGTCTCATGCTTCCATTTCGTTCAAACCTTATCCCTCTACTTGGGGTTCCTTTCAAACATTGAACAATTCAGAGTGCAACTTGTAAGTGAATCTCCGTTGGTTGGTGCATGAATTGGCTGACTATACTTACATCAAAGGCAACATCATGTCTAGTGTGTGATAAGTATATAAGTTTGTTGACAAACCTTTTATATATTTCCTAATCAACTCTAATATCTTCTTCTGTATTCCCCAACTTTACATCTAGATCAATTGGTGTACTTGTAGGTTTCCATGTCTCATGCAGAAGACCAATACCATATTTCTATTGGGATATGAAAATTTCTTTCTTAGAGTAAGCCAGTTCCATTCCTAGAAAATACTTCAATTTTTCCAAGCTCTTAATCTCAAATTCATTGGCCAAGTGTTGGGAAAATAATTGTTGCTCCTCTTCATCATCACCAATTACTATAATGTCGTCCACCTACACAAATAACATTGTTACTCCCCCTGACTCAAAGTGTTTGACAAATAAAGTATGGTCTCATTGGCTTTGTTTGAAGTCCAAACATATCATAAATTTATTGAACCTCTCAAACCATGTTCGCGGCGATTTTCTTTAGCCCGTGTAAAACCTTTTTTTACTTGCACACCATCTTGACGTTGACATCAGTACGTCCATGTTATCCAGGGGGTACATCAATTCAGATATCTTCTTCTAGACTTCCACGAAGAAAATCATTTTTTTTACATCAAATTGGTTCAAGATCCAGTTGTAGTTACCTGTTAATGATAATATTACCCTAATAGTATTCATTTTTGCAACTAGAATAAATGTTTCTAAATAATCTAATCCATAAATTTGAGTGAATTTTTTGGCTACCAATCTTGCCTTATACCTTTCAATAGATCCATCAGCCTTGTATTTTATGTTGTATCCACATTTGCACCGTACATATTTCTTTCCATTTGGTAGAGGAACCATTTCCCAAGTATTGTTTTTATCAAGTGCGTCAATTTCCAAGTCCATGGCTTGTTTCCATTTCCTATCAAACAATGCCTCAAATAAAGAGGTAGGTATTGTGGTAGTATTTAGAGTTGTCATGGAGACTTTATAGATAAGTGATAATTGTTAAAAGCATAGGAAGTTGAATAAAGGTTAATTTGGATTCTTAGTACAAGTTCTAGTATCTTATGGGCAATTGGAAGATGTAAATCTTCAGAATCTATTTGTTGTATTTCTTTGGATTTTGGTTTCTTATGCTTTATTGGGTTGGATCCTGGTTCATTATGTAAGGATGAGTTAGATTTTAGTTCATGTGCATGAGAAAGTTTTGAAATTGAGATGAGTTAGATTCTGAGTCAAGAGAAGTTACCTCCTGTAATGTCAGATTAGACTCTTGGAGATGAGTAGATTCAGGAATGATCTTTTTCCTAGTATATACTAAATTCTTTTCATATCTTGCATTAACTCTAACATTTCCATATTTTCGAGAATCAGTTTCAGTCTCAACATTTTTACCTCCAGTTTCAACCTCAATTTATGGCCCGAAAGTAAGGTCATGAAGTAGATGAGACTCATCTTCCTTACTAGTATTCTCCACCTGAAGATGAGTCTCAACAAAATAACTTTCTTGTTCATGGAAGTTGACATCTCGAGAGACAAAGTACTTATGAGATGGAGGACGATAATATATGTAACACTTTTGTGTTGAGGAAGGGTAAAGTTTACTTCTACCGTCACTATGGATATTAGGATAGTGGAGGTGGAGATATAAGGATAGAACGACAATACAACTACCATAGGAGTTTTGGATCCAAGGACACTCCAAGGTAAATGATTTATGAGATAGGATGCAGTTAAAACTGCCTCCCCCCAAAATTTCTTACCTAGGAACCTTATTTTAGAATAACATAGCTCGAGTTTGATTTAACAAATGCCCATTTTTCCTCTCAGCAACCCCATTTTATTGGGAGGTTTTGACACAGGAAGACTCATGAATAATACCTTATTTTGGACAAAAATAATTTAACTTTTGATTAAAGTAATTTTTGGCAATATCAGACCTAACTCTCATAATTTTTGGAAATATGAAGGACATATTGTAGGATTGTAGTTGGGCTTATCTAGACATTTCCTTAACCTGCTACTATTATAAGGGAACCATCTGTTGTGGATACTTTCTTGTTTATAGGACAAGGTGAAAAAGTGTGTGGATAAGGGTGTCATGTTTTCAGTGGCTCCAGAATCTAGTATCAAATATTGGTTAAATGGTTTACCCGAAGCATTAAACCCAACAAAAAATTTAGACTTACCAAGTGAAAATGGAGAAAGAGATGTACTTTAGTATGCCAGAGATGTACATGTTGGTTTATCCAATTCCTTAGGAAAAGATCTCACCTTTTTTTATTCATCTTGACTGAAGGGTTGAATCAATCCTCCTTTTAACATATTGATTGATGTCTTCCGAAAGAGAATAAATAGCCAAGGAACAACAATAAAGAGCTTCCAATGTGCTCAGATTGAAAATAAAACACAACCAATTCAAAACAAAAAATAATAATATTTTTCTTATAAACAGTACCAGTGCGATGAACAGTGTAGATGGAATGAACAGTGGCCCACGGTGAACAGTACCCTCAGTGACACGTGATGAACAATAACCCGCATCGAACAGTTTTTCTGATGAACAGTGTTTTCAGGATCTCAAAGAGGTCACAATGAAGGCAGAAACTCACAATAAATCGTAATAAAGGCAAAAAAACAAAAGTAACCACAAAAACGGAAGCTAGGGTTTATGTAGAAACAAGACCCCCAAGATCAGAAGCTCTGATGCCATGTGAAATTGAATATTATATTTCAGAGTTAAATAGTATTCTACAACTACTAATGTGTTTATATGGGTTATTCTTGTTGAAGTTGGTTTTGAAGTTGTTTGTAGTTTGTTGTTTGTCCCACATCGCTCAAGTTCCCGGGCTGTTGAGTGTATAAATATGCTTGAGTACCCTCATCCTTTGAGCTAGCTTTTGGGATGAGATCCAAGCTTATCTAATATGGTATCAGAGTCGGGTTAAGGATTGCGATATGGGAATCGGACCCAGGCCCACGCCGACGGTGGGTGTTGAAGTTGTTTGTCCCATATCGCTCAAGTTTCTAGGCTGTTGAATGTATAAATATACTTGAGTACCCTCATCCTTTGAGCTAGCTTTTGGAGTGAGATCCAAACTTATTTAACAATTCTAACCTAATAAGTCTGATTAATGACTCATGAACCAATTACAAATTACTAATAATAATATTAAAGCTTCACTGTTTACAACAATATATACCATAGAATATTTTCACCATATATATATATATATATATATATATATATACAATACACCATAGAATTTTCACCAAATATATATATAAAAAAAAGTTAATAGTGTTTTACCCACCGTAATTTTTTTTTATTTATCCTCCTGTAAAAAAAATTTGTTTTGGAGTATCCCCTAATAGGTCATTCAAAAACCAATTTTTTTTCGCAGAAATTTCGTTTTTGAATGACCTATTAGGGGGTTATTCCAAAACAAATTTTTTTTACAGGAGGTAAATCAAATTTTTTTACAGGAGAGTAAAGCAAAAATGACCTATATTACAGGGGGTAAATCACCATTAACCTAAAAAAAACACATCATGAAAACAAGGTAAACATTTTTTATATAGCATCATGCATGCATACCATGAACATATACAAATCCACATGTCAAGTTTATTCATGAAACAACCCTGTAACTTACAAATCATACACAACACAAGTAGAAGTAGAGTACATACCCAGCCAACATTCTACATGAATCATGGTTGTCTGGAAATATATCCATGTCAACTTTATTCATATTGAACACCTTACTAAATTAAAAATAGTGCAAACTTCCTGTGGAAATACAGGTCAAGTTTATTCATGAAAAATTTCACGAAACTTCAAACACTCCTCTCCTCCTGTATAAATATATATACTAGGAGGACTTTATTGAGAAACATTGTTTTATAATTTAAGAACCATAGACAATTCCTGTAGACATACAGGTTAACTTTATTCATGAACAACACACTCCAACAACAAAGAAAAGCCCTTGATTTGTCAATAGTTGTTATCCACTTATCCTCATATTGCATTCCAGCAGCCTCACACTCAACCTTGACATCTAAACATTAAAAGAAAAATATATCAGATAGTTCCCGACAGCTAAAACAGTTCCAAACTTTGAAAATGAAAAGGAAATTAGGCGAAAACATTCACCATACAACATTCACGAGTATGGTGATTAGGACCCAAACATAATCATAAAGTCAAATGTATGTTTACTTCCATATTTACAAAGAAGGCTTAATAACAGTTTTCGCCCCCTAAGAAAAAAAAATACAAAACCGTCCCCTAAATTTTACAATTGTAGCAATTTTGGCCCCAAGGCCAATTTTTGGTGTAAAAAAATAAAAAAAATAATACGTGGCACCTCACTTAGGGTGCCACGTCAGCGTAGACCGAGTCAAAATTGGCCTTGGGGGCCAAAACTGCCACAAATGCAAAACTTAGGGGTGGTTTTGTAGTTTTTTTCTTAGGGGGCGAAAACTGCTATTAAGCCTACAAAATTGTGAGAAAATGTTGGGATATTAAATTTTGGTATTTTTATTAATTCTTAGATATTTCTAGTTCCGACAATTATATGTTTTTGGTGATCGTAAATCAAATTAAATCCTTTATGATTTCTAAACTTTTTATGCTCATTTGCTGCTCCAAGAAAAGCCTAGTTTTCAAGGCTAGGATGATGGAACACAATGATAATATGGTTCTGAAATGACAAGAGCTTCCTGATGCAAATTATAACTAAATGAGATTATCAGAGAGGACTAAGATAATTCATGTGGAACATATATTGATTTAACTTCCAAATTCTTCACATATGTAGACGACAGAAAAAAAAAACAATTAGGCCCCGTTTGGTTTGAGCTTATTTTGAGCTTATGAAAAATAGTTTATGTAAATAAATAAATTTTTATTTTAATTTATAAACTCTCACTAACGGAAATTGTATCTTCATAAACGGGTTTTTCATAAACTACCTTAAAAACTTATAAATAGTACATAAAAACTTATTTATTTGCATAAGCTGTTTTATATAAGCTCTAAAATAAGCTAATCCAAACAGACCCTTATTAGATGATGAATGAGCCTTCTCACTGAATTGATAGCAAGTCATAGAAATTATGATATATAAAAAAATATATATATATATATATATATATATATATATATATATATATATATTGCTGAAAATAAAGCAAATATAATAAGCATGTGTTGAATGTCCATGAAAATTAATTAATTCTTAATAGAGGTGAAGCATGTTAATCTGCATATATGCATGTTCATGAGAATTATATAATCATATATGTACTTACACGTCATGGGAATCTGTCACGATACAAATCAGCAGGTCTGCTTCTCCTTCTGTGCAGTCTCCATCAATTGTTACCTTCAAATCCTCTGGTATTTGATCACCATGATGGAAAACTTTGGTGTTGTAGCATTCGGTGAACGACACTTGTTTCAAACATGGAAACTTCAAAGTGGAACTCCCCGGGTAAAAACTTCCAAGTTTCGGTAACAAGCTAAGGTTCAAAATCTCAAGTTTCATGAATATCATATTATCTTCCTCTTCGATTTCACTTTTACATTTGTCTCGATCCTCAACTTTATTCTCATCTTCCTCTTTAATCTCACTTTCACTTTCACCTTCATGTTCCTCTTTGATTTGAACTTCACCTTTACATCCATCTTGATCTTCACCTTCACCTCCATCTTGATCATCACGTTCATCTTCCTCTTTGATTTCACCTTTATCTTCCTCTTCGATTTCACCTTCATCTCGATCTTCCCCTTCACCTTCATCTTTAATTTTATCTGTTCCATCTTCACGTTCACCTTTGTCTTCATCTTCATAGCATCTTTCACCTTCACCTCCATCTTCAGGTTCACACTCACCTTCAACTTTAACTACATCTTCAGACTCATTTTCATATCTATATCCATCTGCCTCTTCATCTCCCTCTTTAGCCACTATTGCCTTCAATAATTTACAGTTGGCTATGTGCAACTCTCTCAGTGCATGTAATGTCTTGGCGGTTGAGGATGTAAACAAGTATTTGAATTCACAACAGTTCCTTATATCAAGCTTTATCAGGTTGGAGAAAGACACAGTGGATGGTGTTAAGTTTTTCAAACCATCACAATCCCAAACAAGCAAGGTTTGAAGATTTTCAAGGAAAGGGCTCATCCAGGAGTGATCTAATCCAATGGATTCAAGCCGGGACAGACTACGAAGCTCCAATTCTTCAAGCTGTGATAGGATTTTGGTACAATCTATGTCAAAGATTTGAGATGGGAATATCTCTTTGAAGTCACTGTCACACACCACAAGCTTTTTAATGCTAGGTAGTAGTGCCTTAGAATGAAAGGCAAACGGATATTCAACTGATTCATCATGAAAGCTCTGCAAAGTGAGGGAATGCAATTCTTGGAAATCAACATGAAGTTTTCCTTGTTCAATCATCTTGGCTTCTTCCATACCAAGTGAAAGTGCCTCCAAGCAGGGAGTAACCTTGGATTCAAAATAAATAAGAAAGATGAGAAGGCCAAAATCGGAATGCAAAGTATGAGAAAAACATGAGTAAAATAAAGTAACATTTTCAAAAAGTATACCATAATGTAGCACAAAAAAAAATTATATTAGAGAATAAACTAATTAGAAAGAACCATTTACTCTCTGAATGAAATCCTGTGCAGCAAAATCTTGGAAAATTTGCCTTAATTATGGCCACCTCTGCTGTCTGTAATTGGACCACTTTGTCTGTGTTTATTACAGTAGTCAATGGTACAATATATTTAGTTTGATCGTTGAAGGGGTGGGTTTAATCCCACATTGCCTTGAGACATGGCTTCTGTATTCTTATAAAACTTGAACAATCTTAGGCGTAATTAATCCGAAATACATAGACGAAACTCACAGTGCAACTAAACCAAGGACTTCAACAATCCAAGATGCAATGATAATTAACCGTGCAACTAGTATATCAAATACCAATGCATCTTATATATATGCATATATATCAAGCCTAGACACGATGCTTTATTAATGGCCATCTAAAACTAAAATGTTTTGCAGAAATATCTTAGGGAAGAGAGACAACAGATTAAAGAAGCAATTATTTTTTTTTTCAAATGACAGTTACCAACAAATCATTTGGCTGATTGTCTTTAAGGTAATGTAATGTTTTTAACGAATTCAAATATTTTTGAGGTCAATTCCGTTGTTTGGATGATAATTGATTTTTAAAATGATGGAAATTTATGAAGTATTTTGTTCAGAGAATTTCAAATTTCTTCGTTGTTAATTGACCCCTCAAATTTTCCGTTGGTCCTCAAATTTCAAATGACACCTAAAAGCTAAGAATTCTATTGGTCCTCAAATTTTCCAAAATTTTTAAATTGACCCAAATAAATTTCAAAAAATTGCTAATTGACCCCTATAATTTTTCAAAAATTAGAAATTTGACCCCTCAAAATTTTCAAATTGACCCTTAATTTCAATTTTCAAATGTGGCCCAAAAATATTAAAATTTATAAAAAATTTCCCAAAAATAATGACAATAAATTTTTTTATTACTCCTTCTAAACAAAAGTATTTAAAAATAAAAGCAATTTAATTGAATCATTTGAATTGATTAGAATCCTAAATTATTTAAAAAAATTCAGTTACCTTATCCAAACACACTCTAGATTGTACATTAGGATTGCCATAGAATAATAACATATAATAACATAGCTTAATATACCTCAATACGTAGTAGGTTTTTTTCTTGGACCTAACTTATCCTTTCCAAACAAGAGAGTCTTGTAAGGTGAAGGGTGTCCGTCTTTATAAACACTAATCAAGCAAATTATAACATTAGGCCATTCTTATATAAAATGTAACAGTCATACCTTTTCAAGTGAGACAACTGCTTGCTGATTTGTAAGAGAATTACCCTGACACTCGTGTGAACTGTGAAATTCTGTCGAGAAAAAATTCAGCTTTGGACAACGCACGACATGTAATTCTGTTAACACACTGCATTGTAAAATGTGCTTCTCTGGATAAATGCAACTCAGATTGTATAAATTCCATAACTTCAAAAAGGTTGTGTTTGGGAACATAATAATTTCTTCAATTGCTTCTCCGGTGGCTGTTTTGTCCTTGGCAACAATTTCCACCAAATTTTCACAGTTTTCCACACAAAGCTTTTCCAGACTTGGAAGGTTAAGACTTCCTTCAGGTCCAGTCTTTGTATAAACAAATATTGCCTCAACAGAATTATATTTTCGCACTTCCAATGATTTTAAGTTCCTTAGGAAAGGAAGCAAATGAGCAGGTAGTATCACATCAGATAAAAATTCACACCCTTCCACCACCAAAGATTCTAAATTGCAAAAACACCAGTCTGGAACCATTGCTGCCTTGAACCATATCTCTTTCAACAAAGGAGAACCACTGAAGACTAAATGACTCTGGGCACACAAAAGACACGAAACAGCTTATTAATACGCAATTTAGGATGGAAGTTATTGTTGTTTAAATGGTATTTAGAGTTTCAAATATTGTACTTTTTTTATTTTTTTCAATTATATATTGAAGTATTTTTAATGCAGAGTTCTCTCCTTTGTGATTTCTTTCATTCAACATTAAATTTAAACAGAAGTTAGAGTCATGATCAATTTATTTGGATGAAGTATTTACCCGTTGTAGAAGAATTCCCTGGTCTACTTTGGCGATATAATCTTGATTATTCAACACTAATTCATCATTTGAACAGGATGAAACTTGACTTCCTCTGAAATATTTCGCATAAACCGATCCTTGAGAGAATTTTTGCATGTTGAGGCAATCCGATATTTGCACTTTTTCCAAAGACGGTAACTGCAAAATGTCATCACCCAAATAAAAACATTCCAGACTTGATAAAGATTTCAGAAATATCCAGCGTAGCTGCTTCAATTCGATCACTTGTGGAGCTTCATCCTTATCTTTTGCCATTACTTTTTCCATTGAACTACAATTCACAACATTGATCATCTCAAGGTGCATTAAATTTTTTGTTGCTGAGGAAGTGAATAAATAATTCAGTTTTGGACATTCACACATGCACAATTCTTTTAGATTGGAGAAAGATATTGTGGATGTAGAATGTAGCAATGTTGTCAAATCAGGACAAGCAAAAACATTCAGCTTGAAGAGTTTCTCACAAATATTGTTCAACCATGAAGAGTCCTCTGACCCGATGAACTTGAGCTCAGATACATTGTTCAATGTCAAAATTTCTAAATGTTCAAGTATTTCAATAGTTTTGGGGTATTGGGGAAGGGACATATCAAGGCTACTGCACTGTCCTATGACCATTTCTCGTAAATTTGGTGCCTTCTCTAGTATTTCAAGAGGCAAAGTAGGCTTCTCATTCTCATCAGCTGCAAACCACAAGGCAATTTTATTTAATTTTTTGAGATCTTCCGCATGCAGTCTTAACCTTAACACTGAAATGTGTTTCCAATTGAGCTCGAGTTCCTCCAGGATAGAAATGGTCTACAAAACAAAAACATTGGAAAAGAACAGGTTGTGAAATGGAGAATGAAAAATAAAACAACTGAAAATGCAGATTCGATGTTACTTACATTAAGATCCGCGAAAAAGGGTGGTCTATTGATTGACATACTACTACGTTCACCCTCATCCTCAGGATTTGAACCTTGAAATAGCTCCAACTTAGGGCATCCTAACACATTTAAATTATTTAACTTGGGGCACTCCACAATGAATATTTTAGGGTAGAAGTATTTGAGCTGTGGTAACTCTAGAAGATACAATGAGGTTAAACTGGGGAACACAAACTTTTTCATTACTTCTGTTCCTGCATCTTCTTCCTCTCCAACAACTTGTTGCAATTCCTGACAAGAGTCCACAGTAAGTTTCTGAAGCATTTTAAGTTTTCTGGCAAGGTCTGCAGGGAAGAGTGTTTGTATTCGTTGACATCTCTCAACACTGACTTGTTGCAGATTTTGAAATCTCAGGATTCCTCGACAATTCTTCTTCCAAACAAATATCAGCTCGGATAGCCCTTTTAAATTCAAAACCTTTAACTGGGATGTTGTTTCAATAGTATCATTGTCATTCATATCAAAAATCACTTTTATTTTGATGCAATTCCGAACTTCAAGTTCATTCAAGTTTTTTAAACAAGGAAGAATATTAGATGGAATTGCATATTCTTCAAAATCACAATTGTCCAGATGCAAAGCTTTCAAACTGTAAAACAAATTGTTTTGCAGAGTAAGTCCACCATACCAGGCTTCTTTTATCTCAGGATGTTTTGAAAACCTCTCCTTGTCCATACCTCCAGACATCATCTGTAAATATTCAAAATAAGTTTATCATCAAATGTTATTAAAATAAAATGGATGAAGTAGAAAATTGGTTGCAAATAAAAGCTATTTAAAGACAGGTCTGTTGAGTCTTATGATCTGACCTTCATTTGTCTAATTTTGTGTAAACCTGTGTACTAAATCAATTAATGAATAACAGTAATGATAGAAACATATGTTACCATAAAAGATTAACAGAATATTAGACTCATGATTGTTAGGAGAAGTATTATATACCCAGTACTTTGAAGACATAAAATTCATGCAAAATTTGAATTCATAATTTATTGATTGGGTTGAAGTTCCTACCTGCAGTAGAAAAACCCTTTTTACTGAGTCCTTGACATCATTGTGGAAGACCAATTCATCATGCGAGTTAAACGAAGTTTGAATTCCTCTAAAAGAATTAGCAATTATCTCTCCTCCAGAGAAAACTTCCATCTTAGGGCACTCCCATATTTCCACTTGAATCAGAGATGGTAACTGCAAAGTGTCATTGCCTGAATAAAAACATTCAAGGTTTGATAAGGAACCTAATTCTATCCAGTATAACCGCTCAAATTTGATCCCTTGGGAAGTTATTCCTTCTTGCTCATTCTCCACTATTTTTGTAATTGATTCACAGCAATTGACTGTGATCTTCTCTAGCTGCTTTAACTCTATTGCCATTGAAGATGTGAATAAATACTCCAATCGACTGCAATAGTGAACAAGCAGAATTTTTAGACATGAGAATGATACTTCTGAAGGAAAATGGAATAATTTTGTCATGTCATCACAGCAGAAAACATTTAACTCGTGGAGCTTCTCATAGGCTGTGTTCAGCACTGACTCCTCTAATCCAATGGATATGAGCTTTGATACATCGTACAGTATCAATTTTTTCAACTGTCCAAGAATCTCTTGTTTACTGTTAGAGGAATTCTGAGGTTGGAACATCTCTACGTTACTGCACTTTCCTATGCCCACACTTTGTAAACCAGGTGCCTTCCCAAGGATATCAAAGGGAAAAGCAGACTTCTCATTATCATCCACATCAAAGGACATCCAAATTTCTTTTAAAGATGAAAATTTGTTGCCTCCGGAACATTGTTGCAATATTGATATTAATGCTGAGGAGTGTATCCAATCAACATCTAATACCTCCAGGGCAGAAAGTTCCTAGTGAAGGAAAAGCAACCCAGAAATAAGGGCTCAGAATTAGAAGGTAAAGAGAAAAGTTCAAAAAAAACTAAAAGTATGAAGATTAAAGATTCAAAGTTTCTTACCTTGGGATGTGAGAAAAGGGGATGTCGATTGACTGAATTACTGCTACTTTCACCGGCACCCTCCAAACTTGCCCTTTGAAATAGCTCAAACTTAGGACAAGCTAGCACCAATAACTCGCGTAATTTACATTTCACAGTGGATATTAAAGGGAAAAAGTAAGTAAGTTCTGGCAATTCATAGACACAATGAGGTCAGACAAGGGAACTCAAACATTTCTGGTATACCTGCAGCTACATCTTCATTTCCAATAATTTCAAGCAAATTCTTACAATAATTTATTTCAAGTTTCGAAAGTTTTTTAAGAGTTCTGGCTAGAGCTGCTGCCTGAAATAGTGTTTGCAGAATTTCACAATTACTAACAGAGACTTGTTGCAGATTTTGAAATTTGTGATTTCCTTGATAATTCTTCTCCCACACATGCTTCAGCTTTGATAGCCCTTCTAAAGTCAAATTCTTCAGCTGGGATGGAATTTCCTCAGTTCCTTTCTCTAATTTCTTTCCAAAAATTACCTCTACTTTGTTACAATTCCGTACTTGCAAATCTTTTAAGTTTTTTAAGCAAATAAGAATTTTATATGGAATTGCACATGATAGATTTTCACAGTCTTCCAACTTCAAAGTTTTCAAGCTGTATAACCAACTTCTTTTCAGATCAGCATCAGCATGATTCCAGTTTTTTTGTAGATCGTGATGTTCTGAAAGACTCATTTCGTCGGTGCCTGCAAAAAACTTCTGCAAAATTGCAAATAAATGTATCATTAGATATATCATGTTGTGACAATGCTTACTCTCCCATTACACATCATTACATTGTTATTCCTGCTAGAATCTTTAAATTTGAGCAAGTAGTAAAGTACATTGAAGTTGCTCTTTGTGAATCAGAATTGTTACAAGTTTCAGGGACTAAAACCAGAAAAAATTTACAAAGACTAAAAGAAAAAGTTGATGTATTTCCTAAGAGAAATAAGATATTTAAGCCTTGATAATTTATTGATAAGTTTTCAAATTATCTTAGTTTTTTCTTTCTATTGACTAGTAGTAGTAGCGAGCAATCCAAACAAAGTTTTAGCCAAAAAGAATGATGTATTTACTTTAAAGTAAGTCTAAAAAGGGTGAACAAATCAACAAAATGTAATATGAAATTTAGTCAATCACTGCATATGGACATACCTTTTCTTGGTATATTTCTTGTATTGTTGTATTTAAATCATCTTTCCAGTAGCCTATCTTCTTCTCCTTTTCATGTACAACAAATATTGTTTGCAAAAGTGGAGTGCTCTTGACATTTCCAGAAAATTTGTCCATTTTTGGGCATGCACTCACTACTAGTTTCTCCAGAGATGGAAACTCGAAGACACAACTCCTAGAGAAACAATTGAGTTTCTTCAATGACACGAGTTCTATGACTTTCAATTGTTTGAAAAGAATGTCAGCTTTCCCTGTATTTTCATATTCATGTTCTTCTGTTTTGTCAACTTCCCCTATATTTTCATTATCGACAATTTCCTCCATAGATTCACAGTTGATTACCTTCATGCTGTCGAGTTGAACCAAGTTTTTAGCAGCCGATAGTGTCATTAGTCTTTTTAATCCATCACAATTTACCACTTCTAGGTATGTCAAGTGAGTTAGAGATACCGAAGAAGGCATGATATTGACTAAACGAGGACAATTCTTTAAAATCAATAACTCTATCCTTTCAAGAATTATGTCGCCTTCAAAGCTTATCATCTCAAGATCAGGCAAGTCTGTTAACTTCAAGTTTTTCAGCTTCGGAACTACCCCTAAGTTTTTAATTTCAGGAGACATTATAAGAGGTACTGTATCTATAAAGGAACACTTATTCAATGATAGGCTTGTCAGATTAGGATTTCTATGAAGGAAAGAATAGAGAATGTCAGGGCTCATTAGTCTAGATAAGCAAAGCTCTTCTAAGTTGTCCCGTCGATGGTTATTCTCCCCCATGTAACTGCTTGATGACTTTGCATGCCATGATTCAATTTGCATGGACTTCAACTTATCGATTACCTGTAAGAAATAAATCATGAAAAAAGAGTATATTAAATAAAAGTAAATAGACAAAAATACTTGTCAAGAGGTAACTTGAGATGTAAAATTGTCGCATTATTTCAGTTGTCATCACATCTATTTGCGTGTGTGTGTGTCTACAAGTCTACCAATCTTAATATTAACTTGAGGAGAGATATAGTATCTTAATAATATTCAGGGTAATTAAGAATATTTTTCCTTTTCAATAAGTTTTGCTCTATTTTACAATTAAGTAGAAAAATTTCTTAAAAGAGGGTAAAGGCTAACTGGTACCTCTTCAGAAAAGAGGGTTGAACTTGTCTGTGCATCTCTGGTTTCTTTCCTGAACGGTTCCAGTCTATCACAAAGCTCAATAGACAGGTCGTTCAGTATTGGAAAATTGAATTTATATTCTCCTGGACAGAAGCACGTAAGTGATGGTAGTTCCGAAAATTTGATAGTGGTTAGGTTGGGAAAATCAAAGGATATGTCTCTCTTGATACCTTCTCTCTTGGCAACAATTTCCCTCAATTGACAGCAATCCCATATTACAAGATTCTCAAGACTGTGAAAGCGCCTAGCTACAGACACTGGAAATATATTTTCTAAGCTTTGACAGTCACAAACCCACAACTTTTGCAGACTTTTTAATTCAAGAATCCCATTCTGATCTTTGCCCCAATTCCATACATGCTCCAGTTTTGGGAGTGTTTCTAAATAAATATCTTTCAAGTTTGTTACTTCCCTGCTATGTCGTTTTTTATCATCTAGGTTAAATAATGCTTTAAGGGATTTGCAATTTGTAACCCTCAAGTTGCATAGACTCTGAAACATCCTCCCCACATAACAAGGAAATATGAAGACAAGTTTGTCACACTCCTCGATGATCAAAGTATCCAGTCTGCGAAAGGAGTTTGAAGAGAGTTTAGAATTCCATATCTTCTCCAAATTCTTCATACCACTTAGTTTGATATTCTTCAAATTTGGAAAGATGGTACCCTGTTGTGGTTCAAATACACATAAGTTAATTAAATTAGATGTAAAACATAAAGCAAATTAAATAAACAAAGAGCACGCGAAAAAGATTTCATGTGAAATCATCAATTCTACCTCTGGTCTTATATATAAGAAAAAGTTGATGTATGTTTGGTCTAAAAATTGTTCCAAATAAATCAACTTTTGTTGACCCAATTTTTCTTATATATAGGAGTGGAGGGAGTAAATAGCAAAAATACAGAGACCAATACAACTTTTATAAACCATAAAACAACAATGACGACCAACCAAGCCTTATCCCACTAACTGGGTTCGGTAACATGGATCAAATTATGTCATAATATTCTATCATAAACCATATTTGAAACCAACCCATTAATCTCACAATCTTTCGCAATAGCCTCTCTTATAGTTTTTTCTAGGTCTTGTCTAAATCTGACTATCCTCCATCTGATCCACTCTCCTTACTACGTAAACCTACAAGTCATCTTCTCTCTGCATGCCAAACCCATCTTTTTCTCTCTCTCATGGCAAAATGGTAAGATTGCTGATTTGTTTCCTTGAGGTTACGAGTTTAAACCTTAGAAACAACGTATCCACTTGTGAGGGTAAGGATGCCTACATCTACCATCCTCAAACCCTACTCGGTGGGAGCTTCGTCTACCCACTGTTTTATTTGTGTTTGAGCATGAAAATGTAGGATGGTTCATATTTTTCATATCCTATGTTTATACATAAGTTTACAATATAATAAAATACATATCTAATAGAGATTTTTTTTATTTTTATATCTGGATATAACAAGATGGCATTCAAAAGCATCACTACATGAACAGAGATATCAACTATGTTGCCACCTCAAATCCTATTGTAGGAAAGACAGATGATATTAGACATTATTAGTATATATTAGGTCATTATTAGTTATTATAAGACATTATTAGTAATTATGCCCATTGTAATTCCTTTTCCAATATAAATAGTCTTGGACTCTAGAAATAAAATATGAAAGCATTATTCATATATATATTTATCATATGATTTCTATATTCTTTCTCATGGTATCAAGAGCCATGTGGTTCAATTGCTTGCAACTAGTTACCTGAAAGTCTTATTCTTTGGTGATCCATCCCAATTGCAATGGATCATTACAATCTATGGAAGACGACAACAACCATTCTCAGACCTTAAGCTGAAAAAATCTTTTATGACCACCGCATGCGGCGGCGGTTCACGTCAAGAACCAGAAGTGATAAACAATGGTAATGGTTTCATACCGGTTGTCACCAACAACAATGGCAGCAATGCTACTAGAAGCGGCAGCTAGGTAGCAGCAATGGTCCTGGTGGAGGTGACCCTGGTGATTGTGGAGGAGGCCTTGGTAGCGGAGGCTACAGTGATGGTCCTTATGGTAACAATGATAACAATTATTATTGTCGTGAGGGTTATTCTAAAACCCTCAAGTTTTAAGTTCAGCGCCTTAATGGAAAAAATTACATGGAGTGGGCCCAAACGACAAAAATAATACTAGACGGTAAGGGAAAACTTGGCTTCATCACGGGGGAAAACCAGATGCATACAAGAAGTCTAAGAATTCCACAATTATTGATTGGTTGGGGAGCACTATGGAGCAAGAAATTAAGAAGCCATGTATGTTCTCGCCAACTGCAAAAGATGTTTAGGATGATGTCAAAGCCACAAATTTTGATATTCATAATTCTTCTCAAAAATTTTATCTCAAATCCTGATTGTGGTAGGCCAAACAAAGTGACAGGGATTTGACCACTTATTATAATGAGTTAATGGTGTTATGACAGGAAATGGATCTATGTTTTGATGATAATTGGAGGTGCACTGAAGACACTGTTTTGTTTCTCAAGACAAGAGAATGACTGGGTATTTGTGTTCTTGGATGGTCTTAATAATTCTCTTGGTGAAGTCCGAGGCATAATACTTGGAAAAATCTCATTACAAATACATCAGGAAACTTTCTCAGAAGTCAAGAAGAGAAGAGAGATGGAAAGAAACCATGATGCGACCATTGCAACCGTCCATGGCACACCCCTGATACATGTTGGAAGCTTCATGGCAAACCTCCGAGCTAGAATGAAAGGGGAGGAAAGGAAGGTTGTTCTCTCCAAGCTAGTAGTTATGATCAGGCGCATCAATGTTCTTCAACTTAATTTATTTTTTCACCAAGGAACAATTAGACCAACTGTACAAAGTTGTTTGAGTCTTAAACACCTTTCTATATAGCTCAACGAGGTAATTTCTCAAATATTGATGTTGTTAGTGTCAAACCCAGTTCTACTTGGATTATTTGATTCGGGTGACGCCGTTCATATGACTGGGAAGTTAAATCTGTTTTCGTCTTACATTCCATATGGCTCTCTTTCAACTATTGCAGATAAAGGTTCTGTCACCATTATTAACCTTGAAAAATGTCTTCCATGTTCCTAATTTGTCATGTAATCTAATATCAATTACCAAGTAAAAAAGGATATAAATTGTCAAGCTAAGTTTTTTCATTCTCATTTGTATGTTTAAAAATTTAAACTCGGGAAAGATGATGGGAAATGTTAAAGAGAATGCAGGACTCTACTGCCTTAACAGTGGACCTGACTCCATAGATCATCCTCAACAAATAAGTACATGCTTTGAATCTGTCTTTGTTTTATCTAATAATGATGACAATTTGTCATGGAATTTAAGACTAGGACATCATAGTTTTTGAAAATATTTTTGCACCAAAAGAAAATGTTGAAGGATCGATATCAAAACTAAATTTGTTTGTGAATGAGGTTCCCAAGAATTATAGGGTAAAATTTTCAAATCAAAACATACTGGACAAATTCTTGATCTCGGTAGTAATGATTAACAACCTGAATTGCCACAACACAATGATTCAAATAAAGAAACATAAAACAGGTTCAATAGCAGTGATCCTATTTAGAAAGGGAAACGTCAATGAAGGAAAGGACCGTAAAAGGGGAGATGAAGGACCCATTCTACAACACTGCCAAGAATCTGAACCAAGAGATGATCCTAATATTTGTCCAAATCCTGGTAAGTCCAAATGTTGGTAAGTTTTCCACTATACTTAAGTGTTGTGGTATGTCCTCTTCTATTCCTAAGAATCGTGAGCCTAATATTGATTTACCAATGGCAATTATGAAACCTGTTAGATTGAGTACCAAATATATGATGTCTAAATTTATGTCATACTCAAATTTTTCTTCTTTCTTTGTTGTTATTTGTTTTCTGTAGAAATTCCCAAAAATGTACACGAGGCTCCGAAAATTCCAAACTGGAAGGAAGCTGTTTTGGAGCAGATGATAGCTCTTGCAAAGAATAAAATTTGGACAGTCATGACTTTACTGGAATGAAAAATATTGTAGGTAGGGGTGGGCAAAAATATCCAAAAACTGAACCAAACCGAACCGATTAACCGAACCAAACTAAAATTAACTGAACCATCATTATATTGGTTATTGAACCGAACTGTTATTTTAAAAACAGTTCATTAACTGAACCAAACGGTTAACCGAACCGAAGCAAACTCAATTAACTGAACTGAACCATTAGATCATTTAAATTGATGTATAACATTATATAACCTAAGGAGGATACATAATTTTGATGGGTTTCTGGATAATTGCTCTCAATTTCGATTCTTAGAAGAATTTGTGTCGACTCTTTATTTTCCTATAGTGTTTTCGGCATTTGACTTGATTCATCTCGCATGTTTTGAGCACCAAAAGCTATACCTGGCAACTGTGGTTCCTGGTAATCATCTCTTTTTGTGTGCTGAAGTCCTAGTAATTCAATTCTCTGGACCTCTCAGTTTGGAGTAAATCTATTGGCTGCGTTACTGTACAACTTGAGCCTAGTTCTTCTTGAATTTTAAGTGTTTGATTAATGATTGCTTTCAAATTTTGTTTGGAAAATGGCTCGCAATTATATCATGTTATACATCAATTACGTTGGAATTTCTAAGCAATGTTACACAGTTCATTAAAAAAGGACAAAAAAACAATTCAATTCGCAAAAGGATTAAAAAAATTCAAAATATAAATTTTGGTTCGGTTCGGTTAGTAAGTTACGAAACGGTTAACCGAACCATAACTTTGGTTCAGTTCAGTTCGTTCCAAATCTTAAACGGTTTGGTTATTCCGAACCATTTCAACACTTCGGTTCGGTTTGGTTCGGTTCGGTTAATATGGTTAACAGAACCATGCCCACCCCTAATTGTAGGTTGTAAATGAACCTTTGCTGTGAAGTATAACTCTAACAACACAATTCAAAGATACAAGGCATACTTGGTTGCTAAAGGGTTTACTCAGACATATAATGTAGACTACTCAGAGACATTTGCTCATGTTTCCAAATTAAACACAGTCGAAGTTCTCTTGTCCTTGGCAACGAAATTAGATTGGCCTCTTAACCAACTTGATGTAAAAAATGCTTTTCTCAATGGGGATATAGAGGATGAAGTGTACATGGATAGTCCTCCAAGCTTTGAGGACAAGTTTGGTTCAAAATATGAAAATTGCAAAAGTCCCTATATGGTCTCAAGCAATCTCCAAGGGGATTGGTTCAAAAAAATCATTTGGTCTGTTAAAAGACAAGGATATATGTCAAGTCAAACATATCATACCTTACTCATTAGGTTTTCCAATGATGGCAAGATTGCCTTTCCAATTCTATATGTGGATGATATGATTCTTGCACGAGAGATGACATAGTTAAGATGGATAAATTCAAGAAAAACTTGGCAAAAGAGTTTGAGAAAAAGGATTTAGGTGTACTTAATTTCTGAATAACTATCAAAAGAGGGAATTGTAGTTTCTCAGAAAGTACATCCTAGACCTCTTGGAGGAAACGGAAATGAGTCCGTGTAGACCAACAAATACCCTTGTGGAACAAAACTGCAAAACTTTAGGAGAAAGGTAATGTTCCTATTGATATTGAACGATACCAGGTATTAGTTGGTAAGCTAATTTAATTAGCTCACACTAGATCTGATATCCCATTCTCTGTGAGTGTCATAAGTCAATTCATGCATTGTCCCTATGTAGACCACCAGGAGGCAGATTACCGAATCTTAAGGCACCTAATATTCAGTCCTAGAAAAGGCTTGTATTTCAAGAAAACCGATGAGAGAGATGTCTCTATATTTACAAATCTTGATTGGACATGATTTGTTAATAGGAAACCTACTCATGGATATTGCACCTATGTTTGGAGAAATCTAGTTACTTGGAGAAGTAAGAAACAAGGTGTTGTTTCTTAAAGTATTGTAGAAGCCGAATTTAGAACCATGACTCAAGAAATTCATGAGCTATTGTGAACTCATAAACTCTTGGAAGAACTGAAGTTGAAAGTTGACTTACCCTTAAAATTGATAGCAAAGCAAGAATAAGTATAGCTCACAACCCAGTTCAACATGACATGACCAAGCACATTGAGATTGACTGCCACTTCATAAAAGAGAAAATTGTTAATGGAACTATTTGCTTGTCGTATGTCACTTCAAATTAGCAAATTGTTGGTATCTTGACAAAGAGCTTCACAAGGTCTAGTTTTGAGCGACTTATAGTCAAGTTGGGCATGACATGTATCTATGCACGAACTCGAGACGGGTGTAGAAAAGTCAAAGGATATTATTAGTCATTATTAGAATATATTATGTCATTATAGTCGTATAAGACACTCTTAGTCATTATGTCCATTGCAATTCCTTTTCTTATGTATTCCAGAAGAAAATAATTACACGGACGAATTCCAAAATGAAATTTTTTTTAGGGGTAAATCGAAAATGACCTATTTTACAGGGGAAAAGCACTATTATCCCCAAAATGTATTATAAAAGAGGAGAAGAAACAGCTACGGAGGGACAAGGACCAAATATGAGAGAAATCACTGGAACCTATAATTAGGAAGATTAAATCTATTCTATTTATAGTCACACATGGGCTAAATTTCCATATTAATTAAAGTGAAGCCATACAAAAAGATGTGTCTCATCTTTCTCTTGGGAAAAGATGTTTCTCATCTTTCAACTTTCAACAAACCAAAGAACCAACGTACCTCATCTTTCTCTTGGGAAAAGACGTATCTCATCTTCACACATTCACTTACGAAAAGGCTTTGAAGATTGCGTAGACTCTTAGCCATTGAAAATGAAATTAAATAAGTTAAACTTGTACAATCATTCACGTCCATGTGTATCAGATTTTGAAAACACTCCAAAGGTTGGTCGGACCATATTTTGTCAATTTGGATTGAGGACAAAACCATTCTTTCTAACATGGAAACTTCAACCTGCCAGGTGACACATGTGCTTAGTGTCATAAGAAAAAAACTAAAGACATGACTTTCACTTCGCCAAATTAATTTTTGCAAGAGAAAAGATATTTTAAAATAAAAATAACACCTTACAAAATCCTTCCTTTTGGTTTTAACAAATAAACTTTGAAGAGAGAGTTTTGAAATGTAAAAGATAAATGAAACGGCACCACAATTTGATAGCATTTACCTACCTTATTATCATGGAATAGTTCTGCAGCTTCTTCTTTTGTTGAAGAAATGTGATAGAATCCAATTAATTTAGGTAAAGACAGTAGAGTCAAAGAACGTAATTTAGGAAACTTCAGAGGCTCAGTGTTTCCTTGATCTTCCACAAATACAATCTCCTTCAGAGCATAACATTCAGAAACTTCGATTGTTTCAAGAACAGTTAAGAGACTAATCACAGAAAATGAGAAGATATTGCTCAGTCTACCACAATGATTAATCTTGATGACTTTCAATTTACCAAAAGAGGGTGCTGAAAGTTTGCAGGAGCATATTTTACCCATGTTCTTGAGATTATACAACTGCAATGACTCCAATCTAGGAAAAGCCTTCTCCTTACGCTGCCTATGCTGCCTGTCCTTTGGATTGGCAAGAGACTCAATGTTGGAATTATTGACAATCAACAAATGTTTTAGATATGGAAATCCTTTCAAATTCAAACTGTAAAAAATATCATCCACGCCTTCAAAATCTTCCAATAACAAATGTTCAACTCTTTCAAACAACATCTTGATACCCGTTTGAGAATGAATAGAGAAGTCATTTTTTAGCTGTACTGCTAAAAATCTTGATGTTTCATACTTCTCCGGCATCTTGAAATTCATCTCTGAATCAGAAGTAGGACCTCCAATAACAATCCTGTATGTATGTAACTTGTCAAAGAACAAGTTCTTTGGCAAATAGGAAGCTTTTTGGATTTCCATGTCTAGAGTTGTCAACTGATTCAGGCATCTCAACTCGGAAAGACAAGCAATTCCGTTGGGGTATGTTTGTCCTTCAACTCCCCATTTAATGTCAGTATTTCTCATATACAACTCTTCCAAATTAGTCAAACTTGAGAATATATTGGATGGAACTTCTTTAAGTTTGGAGCAATTACTTATGTCAAAACTTTGCAGTTTTTTTAATTGCTTAAGTTCAACAGGCAGTTTATCAATATCAGAACCTGAAAAACTAAGAATTCTTAACTTCTTCAACTCACCTATGATAGATAACTCCTTACGTAGATTGCATTGCTCCAAAGAAAGCATTCTAAGCTCTGATAGAGATGCGATTGATGACAACAAGGGTGAAATGCAAATGCCAGTCAACATTAGCACTCTGAGTTCTTTCATTCCTTTGAAAAAGTTAGTTGGTATTTCCAGATGTGAATCAATATTGTTACATTGGAAGACTCTAAGTCTCGGGTAGTTTATTCTTTTTGGAAACCCCTCCATGAAAAGGCATTGATGCAAGGAAATAGTAGCATACCTCTCAAGCTTATCTGGCCATTCATCTATTTTACACTTAGTCATTGTAAATGCATGCTTCTCCTTAGAGGCTATTGACAAAGCCTCACGCCGAACAATATCTTGCATGGTGAAACGATCACCTGAATAGCTGTCCATCAGCAAACCAGCAACTTTTAGCTTTCCAACCAGCACATAAACTCTATTCCGGCCTTCCTTTACGGTGTGAATTCTTTGAAGAAAACCCAGACCAATGCAGTATTTCACCAAGTCCAAAATCAATGCATCAGGACCCATGCAAGCAGAAATTAAGAATATATACTTGAGCTCTTCATCTTCTAAAAGATTGTAACTCAACTTTATAGAAAACTCAGATGTTCCAGTTAACTTCCCCCTTTCAAGCTGTCGGTGTGCATCTTCCCATACCGAGCAGCTCTGATTCTTCAATGCCCGTGCAGTTGTGACTATTGACATCGGCAACCCGTTGCATTTGTTGACAATTTGAAAGGCTAGTTTTTCTAATTCAGAATTTCTGTCACTTATTCCAGCCATTTTCTTGAAAAGTAACTCTGCTTCCTTTTCCTTTAAGACATCCATGAAGTAGATAAAATCTATCTTCCCTTCCATTTGATTTAACAACACTTGTTTGCTTTCAGAAATCAGTAAAACCTTGCACCCTTTGTAATAACTGAGAGTTTCCTCTGGTTTTTCCACACTGGATGCACTAGGAAGTTTTGTGGATTTCTTCGTATTGTTTTTTTCTTTTTTTGACTTACTGCGCTCAAGAGGGCCTTTTCCTTCTTTGACATTCCCAGATGGAATTCGCTTCAATGTTTCCGACCTACTCAACTCCCTATTTTGATCGCCACTCACAAGCGGAATATCAAGCTTTATTTTCGTCCTACTATGCTCCCCATTTTGATCGCCACTCACAAGCGGAATCCCAAGCATTTTCAAGTTTAATGTTGCCCAAAGATCATCTAAAATGATAAGTATGCTCTCCTTCTCATTCTTCAATCTTTTCAGTATTTGAGCAGCTCTTCCAATGTCGCTTTCCTGGTCCAATTTCATCCCCAATCTGTCAGCAATTTGCCCTTGAATTTTTCTTATGTCAGGATTTCTTGTTACATTTGCCATAGTCACTACATCAAACATCTTAGCCCCTTCTGCTTCCCGAGCAATCTCTTTGACCAATGTGGTCTTACCCACACCACTTAGCCCGTGAAGACCAATCATTCTAACATTTGGACTTTTCAATGATTTGTTGATCTTTTCAAAAGTTTCCTCTCTTGATGAAAACCTTTCATAACTAACGTTATCAAAAAAGTCAGCCATGGAGACTGGACCAAGCCAATAAGAAAAAAAATCATGGTTTGCTGTTTTTTGTAGTCTGTTAACATTCCCTAAAATATTGAATGCTTCTTTACTTAGATGCCACCTTATCCCTGGTTTAGGAAGTTTACCGCTTTGCCAGTTAAATGCGGCAAGTTCATGATCTGTGTCTTGAATAAACTCCTCGGATTTTGAAATTGTTTTATTCACCTCTTTTATCCATTCTTCAATCTCCTCAGGAATTCCTCTATCGTATCGATTCTCTTCCTCATTAACTTTATGTTGAACTGCATATCTCTCTTTCTTGAGATTATGAATTCCCTGTTTTAGCTTCACAAATCTTTCATCATACAACTGCAAGTGAGTCAGGAACTGTCTTTCTAGCCACGCTTTTACACAAGGTGATGACACCAACTGATGGAAATACGTTACACAATCCATGCTTCATCCTCAACTACATCTTCTGCATGGATGCAAAGAGTAAGAAAATATTAATTAAAATTTGCAAGAAAACAGCCGTGAATAAATGAGATTAGCAAATTTTGTCCAGTGGGAGGGGCGCACGGGCCAAAGTAGGACAACTAGCATAGTATTGTGGGGTTGATTAATCTCTTTATAATATGATCAAAAATTATAGTTACTACAAATGAACAAAAAAAAATTCCAATACACTCATTAGTTTCTATAACTCACAAGTCTGACATGATTTGTTGATGCCTAATTAAATTTCAACCATGTGTTACGGAATGTAATCCTAGCCCTCTTCATGCTCTTGTATTCTTTTTGGGTTGGAAATCCGAACCTACCTGTTGAGTTTTTTTTTTTGTGGTGGTCGGGGTTCAAACTCCAAATCTTACATATATTATGCATTGTCCCTATCATCTGAGTTAAGTTTATGAAGATATCCCTACCTATTGAGTTAAACATGAGATAGATATTCTACTATCCAACTAAATTAAAAAATAAATACAAAACTATGAATATATTTAAATTATTTATTAAAAAATTTATCAAAAAAAAACTTCCTCCAATTTCGTATGTAAGAAAAAATAACACATAATAAGTGCTAATTAAGAATAGTAGTATATTTACTAAGTCTTTTAAAGGACATCTGGTCCAATCTATTTGTTTGGTAGATACTCTTTATGATCCTATTTATAAGAAACATTTGACTTTTTAATTCATTGCATAAATGATATATTTGGTTTATATTTTAGACAAAATACATCAATTACTCAATGAATCTAAAAAGACATATATTTAGCCCTATGCATATAATTCAAATATTATATAGTCACTTAGATTATGTGTCCCTAATATTGTT
>Ga0228711_1002725_pt1 | contig 27311 bp, 11 predicted proteins | sample MedpolnodulmetaG_2_FD_177996 | JGI IMG/M metagenome (GOLD analysis project Ga0228711, IMG submission 177996) | Root nodule microbial communities from Medicago polymorpha collected in Santa Monica, California, United States - brown nodules | ecosystem: Host-associated > Plants > Roots > Nodule... | reverse complement strand
TTTTTTGTGGTGGTCGGGACTTGAACCTCGGACTTTGCATATATTATGCATTGTCCATATACTCTTAGCTAAGCTCACAAGGGCAGACAGAGACCAATTTGATGGTTTACTTTAAGGTAAATGGAGCATACTTTTTCTTTTTTTAAAGAGAATAAATGGAGCATGTCTGAACTCATAATAAAGAGGATGTATCAAGTGAGAGGAAATGTTATTATGAGAGGGTGAGAGCATTAAATAATGTGTCCGGATCTGCTCCAGTTTCCCAGTTCTTTTCCCGATGTGAGACACGCGGCAAACAAAGTATCAACGGTTCAGATTAAAAAACCAAAATCAGTATTTATTAAATAAAAAAAGAGAATAGCAGTTCCTATTACTATCAGTTTCTATTATTATTATTATTATTGTTGTTGTTGTTGTTATTTTTTACACTAGTATATGCTTCTGTTATTGAGAACTGACAAATCTCCATAATTTTCCTGCAAGCATTCCCTAGCAGTTCTTATTTTAATGTCTCTTACTATGCTTTATACAAACAAGAGTATAGCAACTCTCAAAAAACTGTTGATACTATTGGAATCATGCTATCCTACTAGAAGGAAAACATATTAAGACCTTTTGGTGATCAATATATAACATATAAATGTCTCAAAAAAACTCATGATTGATTGATGGTTTCTCTGATCATTTCCTTGTATAATGACTCCTCCTCAAACACATGGGTTATGGATATACTTACCGAACTCCTCCTTCAATCTCATTTTTTGATTAGTGTCCTGAAATTTGCTCTGATGTAAAATTTAGTGAACTATCTGCACAACAGCAATAAAATCAATAAAATACCAAAATCAAATTCAGAGATGCAGAACCAACATTTCCTCTTCAAAACATCTCAACGAGCTACGAATCTTCGTAGGCTCTTCATAATTCTATAGTAGAATTCTACAAAATTGCAAACCTCTCTCATAATGGAAATAAATATTAAAAGGAAGTTAAAAAACACTAACATCATGATTTTGTGCCACGTAAAGAACAAGAAATGACAAAAGGAGAATAAATGAATCATAAAATACTTCAGTATAGAAGTGATATTTTCTTTGAAAATTGATAGGAAAATATAGAATGTGATATAGAGGGAAGATAAAGAATGATTAAAACGGGAGGATAAATAATGAATATGAGGTGCCGGGAGAAGAAGACTGAGTCACTTGGAGTGAGTCGAGGAGGAGAAGAGGGAGGCACTGGGAGGCTTCTGGCGGCCGAGAAGAAGATATTGAGTCGCTGTTAGTGAGGGCAGTTAATTTTGGTTGTTGTTGGTGGTGGTGAACTTTGAGAACTCTGATAACTAAAATATGTAACTTTGAGAACTCTATTTTTACAACTGTTTATTTAAGATTTCAATTGTAAAAGATGTAACTTTTAGTGTATTTGGTATGTTTGATATCTAAGTAGTATAACCCCTGAGAAAAATATAGATCTTCATTTTCATTTGCAACAAAAATTGCTTGTGTTAAATAAAACTAATAATATAGTACATTCCTAACTTTGTATCATGTATATGTAATTAAATTAATATTAGTATATCTATCAAACAAACTAGCGCTTGATAACGGTGTAATGTAAGCAGTAAAAAAAACTGCAGTTGCCTTTGAAATATCTGTAGTTGTCATGTGAGTTAATTTGGAACAGGTACAGCGATGGAAACCAATAGAATGTTTCCTTATACCATCAGAGTTGGAGGGTAAAGTGCAACTGGGAAATGCAGAAGTTGAAATATATAATGGAAGCTGAATTGAATCGTTATTGGTTCGGTGACAGTAAGAATCAAACCAAACTGGTTCTAGACACCGAATCAGTTTCAATTTAATTGGTCTTGCTCAGACTGAGCTGAATTATTTCGATATTCGTCAAACCCATCCAGAATCGGTACTATATTATTCAACCCACTGTTTTCCTAAATAAATAAAATGAATCAAGAACTCCACCAAATTGAATAAAAAATTCATTAAAGTCTTTTTTTGAACAAATAAAAAAAAATTCATTAAAGTTAATAAACTAAACACAGTAAAAAACAATCAACAGCATCATGCAAACCAGAAGCCAGAACCTGACTGATCTGGACTTAGCAGAGGACACACAACTGCCACGAAAATCAACTCTTGCACTACATAACTCAAATGCTTCATCGTGTGCTTCAACAGAATCAATAAATTAATTGCATAACAAAGAGTAAATTATCTGAAGAAAATTATCTGTTAAAGAACTCACACGTTCTACTCTTCGATTGAATCAAAAATAAAGATTAAGCTAAATATCTCACAAGAGAGCATTTGAATAAAACAAATAAATTCTTCAAAACTCTCTAATCTCTATATTTACAAAGGGTATGACAAATATAAAATTTGACACAAAAACTGTGTTGGAAGTAAATCTTGCAGACTTCTAAATTGGCTGAAATTTACCAATCCAAACTTGAACTTTTGTTACCTATTTTACTCTAAAAAATTGGTCAACAAATGTCAAACCTGAAGACCAAATTCTACTTTAAGACATAAAGATAAGTCTGGTGAAAAAGGGGAGGCAAGGCTAATGGAAAATGTGAGCAATTGGTATCATTTCTTCAAAAGCATACACAGCCACACCTAAACCATATAAACAATCACATGCTCTTTATGTCTCATGGCAACAGACAAAAACGTCACGTTGTACAAAATCGTTGGTTAGTGAAAATGAAATATAGCATCATCATATGAAACTTGAGTTCATATACTGTCAATGAACACAAGTAAATTTATTGGTAATCATCCATTAATTTGCAACTAAAGCACTTCAAAAGGCACAGTATATAAAGTTCCCTTTATATATTCAAACTATCTTATATGTCTCTAGTTTTTTTTTTCTTCCTGAAAAAGTTTAGTTACTTTATGCCAATATGCACGAAAGTGTGACGTTTTTTTTAGAGAATCTTAACCTTTGTTGTCTGATCTTGACAGGGGTAAAGCACTGTTTTGGTGCGGGCCGCGAGAGCGGTACCAAATCGAGGCAAACTCCGAATACTAGATATGACCCCAAAGGGTCAAGGTCCACCAGTGAGACACAATCAATTAGAGTTTCTCGCTATTTTTCACTTGATAGCGACTTGCTGAGAATAATAACAAGACATAATATACTTATTGCAATTTGATAACAAGAATTCTATTTAACTTCATTTTCAAATCAAAATTTATTTTTGTAGATTACTTGGACAATGCCCTTAGGGCACTTGTTAGCATAACCTTATATTAAATACATAGGTCAATCACTATTTATCATTGGCATAGAAATCTTGCAACCAACATTAATTAACACTCCAGCACTCGAAACCTTTCGAACATAACCTTTTAACATTTTAAGCATATTCGTCCCAATGCTCATACCATTTATATATTTCATTGATGAGTACAAAATTGAGTTATAATGTTTTGGAAATGATAATTATGCAGCAACGCAAAAATCATCTCTCTGTAGCACTCATTCATTCTAGTTGTAGCTCTAATTCCTTTCAACTCTAATTAGTAATTTTTACAAATAAGCTCTACTTAAATCATTGTTTTCCAACAAATAAGCACTCATTCCTCTCACCTTCTTATTTTAGTCTTACAAGATCTTTTGCTATTTACAAATGACAAGTGTTGCAATTAAATTAAATAATGAAAAATGGGAAGATGGCTCATTTCAAATTGACATAATAATCTTTAATTTCCATTTATCAAACATTAACACATTTTTCTTTGAAAATAAAAGGAGGAAACAATTAAATTGGGGAAAACAACATAGCTCACTTGAATCAACACTAGGTGTTTTTTAGAAACTAAAACTTCTTAATTTTTATATACTCATTGTGACGTCTGAGATATCTCTCAAAGCTATCTTAACATTCATAAAGAACTGTCTCCATGATAAAATTTGATTAGTTAACTTTATAAGGTATTTTGAAAAACTCGAAGCAGGTATTTTGAAAATCATGTGGCTTACACTTTTCACAGAACATAATAATGACTTCGCATAACATCTAAATCCTAATTAAGAGCTTAGAACATCAAAATAGAAATAACAAAAAACTGAAAGGGTAAAAGCCTCTAACAAACAAATAAATGAAAAATGTGTAAAAATAACTACAATTTCTCAAGATATAGAAGCAATTGAGCATTAACTAGCAATGATCCATGAAGTAAATAGTAATCAGAACAAATGCAAAAAAAATAACATAAATAAAAAATAACATAAAGATTACAGTTTAGTCCCGTGCTCAAATAAAATAGCACCGCATCTATATTCTAGCATTAAGACCAAGGTGATAACAAACTCTCTACATAGACTTCTGGGGCACCATCACTTAGGTTATAAGCACTGTTATATTGAAGCTTAAACATATCATTCTTTGGATCATAAACAACCAACTTCTTAGACCAACTCCCTTTAGATTCAAGCAACACTTGATCATCCTCAAAAATATATACTACCTTGGTCAAGGCATAAGACTTACTAGGACCCCACATGTAAAATGGATCTTGCATGTAAGAAACAGTGAACAATTTAATCCAAGACTCTTTATTTCCATATTCCTTCATAAACCAAACATCATGATCAGAAATAATGCACAAACAATCCCTTAACACACCCAAAGCCAAGTAATTGACTTCTACCTCTCCAAAATCAGGCAGTAAAACCTCTTGATAAGACTCGTTTCCCAAATCAAGAGAAACGATACATGGACTTTCCCTACGACCATCTTTAGAAGCCAACCAATTAATAGTGCCACCCACAAATTTCCCTGATAGCTCATAAGGGATACAACCAAAAGGAAACTCTTGAATGGTTATCCAAAAATTTGTACCCAAAGTATGAACCTTCACTTCAGTTTTGTCAACTACATTACCATTATTATACCAAACAGAGAATTCTAAAACAACCACCACCTTGTAATTATCCATAATAGGATTATAGCCGAAGCCAAATGTCATCCTAATGTGACTAATCACATTTGGCTTTCGAAAAGAGGGCAATTCCTTAAATTTTCTAATTGAAGGGTTCCACAATAGAACGAAACCTTCATCGTAGAAGTGTGCAAGACAGAGGATACCATTACAAGAACCAACAATGTAGCATGAACTGTTTGGAGTATAATTGTTTGGTTGATACTCCAAGTGCATAACATTAGTGGACATGGTGGAGAAATTAGAGTGGAGGGGGTAAGACTTGAGAGTGTACTTGTGTAAAGGATCGAAGTAGCTTACAAAGTGGATGTGATGCGTGGTTGACATGCTAAGGTGCTTCTTTGCAAAACTGGGATCACATATTAGAGAATTCCATGACTTGCAAACGCATTGAAGTTGAAGGAGTAACTTCACTGGGAGCCTACAAAGTATTTCTCGAATGAGGTCGAAAGGAAGAGTGGGAAGTGGCGGCACGTGAAGTGAATGGTTGGAAGATAGTGTAGAAGGCAGCGATGTTATGGTTATGATTGAGAGTTGCTTGCTGATGACATCTATTTCCTCACATAGACTCTGAATTAAATAAAAATATATATGTTACAAGTTATTTTGAGAACAAACACAACAACAAGAATTTAGACAATACATTACCACTTCATCCCAAGGTCGATCGGTCACTTGGTCCCTATATGGCTTAAGAATAGAAGTGTCAGTTGGACCACCGGAAAATCCATTTACATCTGCATCATCATCACTTATATCAACAACATTCCGACGGGGATCCTCTATTTCTTGACATGAATCCTTTACAACTTGCTGCTCTAAAGAAGTAGCATGTTTGTAGCCATGTCGACGTACAGACGCGGTCGGCCTAACACGTGCTGTATATGTCCGCACCATACCTGCACATTGATCAGTTAAGGAAAATCATCAAATGAAGTTACATGCACATCATTCAGTTCACGTATTTATGTGAATATAAATATTGCGAAAAAAACCAAAACTTACAGAAAACCAACACATAATAAGAAATATTGACGAAAACGAAATATAAATTATATAATCGTATAGATAGAACAAAAATTGGCAAAACATAAAATAAAAATCATGAACGGAATTGAGAAATTACAGATTTTTTACCTTTTAAAGGGGAACGGGAGAAAGCTTGCACAGTTGAGAGCTGCTTGTTGATGACATCTATTTCTTCACCTCGACTCTGAATTAAAAGAAAATATATTTGTTAAAGGCTATTTTGAAAACAAACACAGCAACAAAATTTTTGACAATACATTACCACTTCATCCCAAAGTCCATCGGCCACATGGTCCGTAAATGTCTCAAGAACAAGAGGGTCATTGAGACCTTCTTGAAATCCATTTACATCCACATCATCAGATCCTAGATCCTGAACAACATTCAGATGAGGATTCTTTAATTCTTGACATGGCTCCTCTACAACTTGCTGATCTGAAGAAGCAGCATGTTTGTAGCCACGTCGACGTGCAGACGCAGTTGGCCTAATACGCTCTTTGTAAGTGGTATATCTGCGCACCATACCTGCAAATTAAGTTAAGCAATTCAGAAATATGTAACGTTTACCCTTTTGGAAAAAATCCAGAAAACCAACACTTACAAAAAACGAAAATGATCACATAATAACAAAAAAATCAACAAAACGAAGTCTAAAACATAAAATCGCATAAACACACTTTAAGTTGCCAAAAGAAATAAAAATAAAATCCGTGAAGGGAAATGAGGATTTACACATTTGTTTACCTTTTTAAGGGGAGAAAGCTTGCTCTAAGAAAGTGGGGTGTAAAATGATAAGATGAAAGAATGAAGGAGATGGACATTTGGAAACTTAATATCAATTCAAGGGTTACATAGAAGATGGCCATGGCTACCTGACGCCATTTCAGACCGTTACAAATTAGGGTTTCATTTCAAAAAAAGAGAGCACGTTTATAAAAAGGGTGCAAAAGAGCGTCACGTATTTTTTTTTTCTTCAAGTTTAATTACAAAATTTATCACTACTTTTTATTTGAATGAAATTTTTTATTTCTTATTTTTAAAAATAGTAGTAAAAGACCAGTGTTTTTTAATTCATACGTAACATTGCAATAATTATATAAAAAATAATTACATCGTTAATATTGTACAATGTTTTTATATGAAATCTTTCAAAAAAAGAAAAAGTTTCATTATGAGTATTAATGTAATGTTTCTATTAAATATTTTTCTCCTATGGTAGCGAAAAATATTTTTCTCTTATATATTAAAATTATAAGTCTAGATATTTATGATTTTTAAATGTTACAAACTCAACAAACCATATTTATATTTTTCGCTGACAACAATAATATAACAAAAATTCTTATCTTTTTAATAACACCAACAATATAACATTATCATAGAAATATTTGTTTAAAGGTATATTTGAAATAATGAAAAAGTCAGCCCAAAATCCCTTTTTTTTTTTTATATAAAATATAAATATACAAAAATTTGTTAAATAGTTGAGAAAGTTGATTGTAGATATATGAGAAGGTCGATATAATAACATTTTAAAAACTTGTGATTATTTTCAAAATCAAAATTAATGTAGTGTTTCTGTTAAATAAATTTTTATTTTATATGTTAAACATTGTTCAATGTTTGCACCGCACCTGTTGCAGATTTGATGTACTTATATTTGCATAAACAAATCTTTATATACCTATATGATAAAGTCGATATGATAAAATTTTGAAAACTCATGACTGTTTTCAAAATATCAATATTAATGTAGTGTGTCTATTAAATAAATTTTTATTTTATATTTAACTCACCGTTAAATATTTAAACTGCACTTGTTGAGGATTTTATATGCTTATATATGCAGGAAAAAAATTTATGTACCGAAATGTGATAGTGAATACGATAACATTTTGAAAAATTGTGACTATTTCAAAATATCAAAATTAATGCAGTGTTTCTGTTAATTAAATTTTATTTATCGGTAAAACACGTTTGAATGTTTCCACCACTCCGGTTGCAGATTTTAAATGGTTATATATGTATAAACAAAATTTTATATACATATATGAGAAACTCGATATGATGAAATTTTGAAAACTCACGACTATTTTCAATATATCATCATTAATGTATTGTTTCTATTAATTAAATTTCTATTTTATATTTAAAAGGCCGTTTAATTGTAAGTAGAGTATCATATCCACAAGGGATTGTAATTCCAGCCAAAAAATATGTGTTACTTAATTGAGAACAATAAAATGAATAAAAGAAAAGGGTTTAGAGTTTTGCAATTTAATCTGTTTGCATTAGAGAAAAGATTACCCGTTTTCATTGGAGAAGGTTAGCAGTGGTTAGGATTCTTCTAATCCCCTCTATTCAGTTGTTGGGTTTACTTAACAGTCAAGTCTTAATCATTCTTTTACTACCTATCAGTTGTCGAGTTTAACATGTTGATCACACATGTAGTTACGCGTGGGGTCTTACTCTCTCAAATATATGAGTTCATTCCCCTCCAGCTGTCAGTTGCGACCATTACACCAGTGTTCCTACGAGTTTCAGTGTTTTGGGTTGTCAGTCCTATAGAGAAACACACTTGCGCTCGAAGGTTTACATGTAGGTTTTTACTTTCTCGGAGATATTTGAAACAATGACAAATAATAGGGTTCCAAAATTCAAAGTATCCTAAAGGTTCCCTCGCCTGTTGAATCTTAGAAGCATATAGCCCTCTCGGTAGTTCTACAAATATTAGGTATGTTACCTTCCTAAGTGCCTATATATCCGGGTTATGCTTCAGATGAGACAAATCTTACGTACGGCAGTAAAATTAAATAACATTCGGAAAATAACTAATTAAAGACTTTTAATTAAATAAAGAGTTAATTGTTTAAATTGATCATGTACATATGCGATATCTGAAAATTGACCCTGTAAAGTAAAAAATTGATATTCTAACACTGTAATTTGAGATTCTTCTTATTGTTGACCCTATAATGTACATGTGGTTCAAAAAAGTGATCTAGTGATTGAATTTTTTCATGAATTTTTTCAGGTATCTTTACGATGTTAAAACAAGGCTTTACACAAAAATTTAGATCTTTCCGACTAGGGATGGATTTATTATGAATTTTTACTTCCCTTAATTATTAGTTTCTTAAACAATTCATAATTAATTTGTATCTCGTTTAAAAACTCCAAAAATTCATGGTAAAGGTTCTTATGATCTTCTAACCATGCCTCCAAAATTAGAGAACATAATTTGACCCGTGAGTATACACTTACTCATAACAAAATTGCAATTTCACATGTTTTAGTTGAAAAATAAAAATAAATCGAAATGTCTTTGAAATGCTACAAAATTTTTACAGACCCTTTTTATGTATTTCAATAGATTTTTTGCAAACAATCAACTCAAAATACGATTCTTAGGTTGAGATTTTTATTATTTTGTTTTACGGGTTATCGACACTTTAAATATTCATAATTAATTCTTCCTTAGTTGAAAATTTCTAATTTTTTGTGTAATGTCATATTTTAATGTCCTAGACATGCCTGAAAAATATCATAAAAACATTCAACTTCTAAGTACCTTTTTTGGACTTCAACTATATCACATGGTAAAATATAATAAAAACCACAATTTACACGGTTATAATATGTGTTTTTTATTTTACATGGTCATTTTTCAGGTTTCACACATATTACAATGTCAATTTCATGATAATTAGCCCATAAATAAATAATCCAACAATCAGAATAGAGGTTCATCTTAGAATCCTACCCTAAAAAGATTTAGTTACACATGGTAACTAAAGACAAATTACAAAAGAAATAAAACATACCATAAAGACTTGAGTGAGGAGAGAAACTCCTCCTTTGTAAGCTCCTTGTGCTTTCCTTCCTCTTGAACCGCTTCGTTATGAATAAGAAATTATGAATTTGGAAGTGGTATTTATAGGGAGAGTTTCCTCCTAAAGTTGGGCTCAAAAAACGGGCTTTTCCAAGTAGCAAAGTTCGAGTTTCTTCATCCCTGTTTCTTCATCCTTTTGGGTGTTTGCTAATTCATCCCTATTTTGCCGTGCAGAAATCCCAGTTTCTTCATCCTTTTGGGTGTTTGCTTCTATATAAGATGTTTTAGGACATGGGAACAAAATTCCTCCCTCTCTAATGTCTTTTGAAGCCTCTTGAATCTTCATTCTTGATCTTCACAAGGTCTTCACAAGTCTTCAGATGTCTTGTTTTGCCGATTTGCATGATTTCATCGTGAATTACATCAAATCACCCTAAAATTGCTATATTTTGGGAAGGATAGAATTACATGATTCAAATATAGAAAACATTACAAATGTCATGAAATTATAAACAATTTTTCTAGTACTCCTCTACACTGAATGAAAAACCTAGCTAATGAAAATGACTGAAAAACATGCTAAGAATAAAGTAAGATGACATGTCATCATAGGGTCCAGATATATCCCAAAGAAATAAAATGAATTTGAGAAAGGAGGCTATCCAAGACCACTATCTTAAGGCAAAAGATAACTTAAACAAGAGATGAAATGAAGTTTCTGAACAAGAATAGCAAGATGAGCACATAGAAGGCATGTAACTATCTTCTAGCATGAAGTTTTCATCTACAGGAACCTTATTGTGCATGAGTCTCCAAACCAGTAAAGACTTAGATAGGGCAGGGCTCCATATAGCTTTTGCCCAATGAAGTTTTTGACATGTGCCATATTTAAAAAGATAGGAATCTTTGAAGGTTAATTTTCTCCACACCGGGGATCAAGCAAAAATTAATGTTTTCCTCATTACTTATGATCCTGCTGCAGTTTTCATTTATAGTATATATCTCTGATTTAATGCTACTCCAAAGAGAAGAGAATATATGATGGGAGATAACTTTATTACCTCTGAAAACCCTGCTTCTTAGAAGAGTTGTCTAATGCTCCTTTGAATTTTTGAGATCCCAACATAATTTTGTGTTTGAAGCTTCATTTAGGGTAGTTAAAGATCTTATTTCTAACACTCCTTCTGAAAAAGGCATGCAAAGCTTGTCCCAAAAGACAGTCGCCATCTTCCTCTTTGAGATATCCCTACTCCAAATAAAATATTTTACCCAAGATTCAACTTCTTTCAACAGATAAAGAGGCCAAGAGTAGATTGAGATGGAGTGACTCATCATACCCTAAATGACAGATTTCACTGAAGTAACTCTCCCTGCTAAAGAGAGAAGGCAAGCTTTCCAAACACTCAACTTAGACTTAATCATGTATGCAATAAGCTGCATATGAGACTTCTTAGGTTTCCCCTTGAAAATGAGAACTCCAAGGTATATGTGAAAGGTAGAGAACCTTTGTTAAAACCTATAAGGTTAGTGATATGATCAATCCTTGCAGTTGAAATGGATCCATAGAAGACAATTGATTTGGATGGATTGATATGAGTTGGCCATAAGCAAGAGCATATAAATTGAATAGATGTATAAGTGCATTAATTGATGAGATCTCCCCTTTACAAAAAAGCATGACGTCACCAGCATATAAGGAGTAAGAAGGAACTTGAATGGATCTGGTACCTTTGATTAAATCATGCTTGCCTTGTTCCACAAGTTTAGTTATATTTCTGCTTAAAACATCCTTAGCAATGTAGAAGAGGATAGGAGATAGAGGATCCCCTTTCCTCACTCCTCTTTTGCATTTGAAATAACCATTCAGAATTGCCATTAACATTGATAGGTAATGTAGTGGAGTTAAGAATTGTATTGCTCCAAGAGCAAAATCTATCATTAAAACCAAACCTATTTAAGACTTCAAGAAGGAATTTCCGCTCTAGAGTATCAAATTCTATAGAGATATCTACTTTAAAAAGCTAGATTTCCTGCAAATGATTTCATGTGAATATGATTAATTGCTTTTGAAGTTACACAAATACAATCTCCGATGTTTCTTCCCAATATTAAATCTCTTTGCTAAGCATAAATAATATTATTCATGATTGGAGCTAATATGTCGGCAAGAATCTTTGAAACTATCGGTACATTAATGTCACGTTAAAAGGTCTCCTGGATCAACTTGATGAAATCAACCAAGGATTCAACTTTGGAGACACAAGGAGGGTGGAATACATTTGGTATGAACGTCCAACGTTGGACGACGGGAGAATAACGTTGAGTCAACTTGAATTAAAGAACGATGTCGAAATGTGGAGCATGTTCTCGATTTTTTGGCAGCACAACATGTTCTTGTGGATTGATATGTTTATCACGTTTCTGAGATCTCCTGAAGATATTCTCAAGAGTTTGATTCCACCCCAAGATCGTGATTAGGTAGCATCATTATTATGTAGTGTCTTTATTTTGTTGGAATTTAAGTTTAATTCTTGTTAGTTTCCTAAAGATGTCGGAATTGAAGTATCATATACTTAGGGTAAAGGTTTGCAAGTTTGTTTGAAAACTCAAAAGAATGAAGAGAACAGAACATGTATTCTGCAAAATCAACTATATATGTTTTGACATCGAATTCCTTCGTATAACATGAGTGTCACAGATGGGAATGCACCTCTAAGGGGTTCTTTTGAATTGGATCATGCTCCTCTATCAATTTAAACCAGTCAGTTGGCAGGGCAGTAAGATTCAATTCAAAACAACCTCTTGGAATGCATTCTTTTATGTGATGACGGGAATGCACCTCTAAGAGGTTCCGTTGAGTTTGATCATGCTCCTTTGTCAATTGAAACTTGTCAGTTTGCAGGGAATTAGTTTTTACACTTATTTAAGGGAAGTCGATGTGAAAACCTATATAGATGTGAAGCTTATGCATTCCTTTTTGTGATGACTCATCTTATTTGAGGGAATTCGATGTGAAAACCTATATAGATGATTTTGTAGAATACATGTGTTGTTCTCTTCATTCTTTTGAATTTTTAAACAGACTTGCAAATTTTTACACTAAGTATACGACACGTTAATTCCGACATTTTCGGCAAACTTTCAAGAACTAAATTTAAATCCAACATCATGATGACACCACATATATTTAGGGAGAATGTAATGTAATGTAGATGAAATTAAAACTAAATAAAATTGAGTATTTTTTAATTGATTTTGTGTAATTATGTCACTTTATTCGATTTTGTAATACACAATTTTTATTCGAATTCAAGTTGGGTTTATTTAGTCTTTATTCGAATTTATTTATTCAATACACAATTTTTATTTGAATTCACGCTGAGCTTATTTAGTCTTTATTCAAATTTATTTATTCAATACGCAATCATAAAAAAAAACCAAATACAAACAAAAATAAAGGAACGAAAATAATAGACATAAAATCTCATTTTATTAATATAATGGATACATTTACAATGGGATAAAACTAAATTTGGGATAAAAAAAACACCAGAAAACTACATCTACTTTATTTTGCCCCAAGAAGACTGGTCACCAATCATTTCAAACTCAAAGCAACCTCTTGAAATCTTCAAAGATGTCTCTTCCTATGAAAGGCCAAAGATGGAAAAACAACATCGTTGTTGTAGAAGGAAGAGGAGGGAGGAGAGAATGTGAGAAATGATGAAGGTTGGAAGGGTATTTATAGGTGGTTTAGGGTAACATAGGTTTTAACTACACTTAACGAGGTTAAAAAAAACGTGTAAAAACTTATAAAAAAATTGGTAAAATCAATTTAATTTCATTGATCACCATCCAAAAAATTGTGTTCTTTGTTCATAACCATCGGCCAACCTGCGTGAGTTAACTCACACCACTAGCCAAAGGTGTGTGAGTTAACTCACGTTGTATGCATGGGGTACGTGAGTTAACTCACGCAGAAGCATTATAGTCATTTCAGTTTGGAACGAGCAATTTTTGTTATGTAAAGAACAAAATTTAACAAATAATTATCCTATTTCTAATTCACTTAATTATCCCTTTTTACCATTTACTTCTACTCTATTAATTCCACAAAGTCACTACTATCTCCACCAAATCATCTTTCACACCAAATTACTAAAATACCTCTGACTCCGTAAATTACCAAAATACCCTTAATTTTTCTATATCTAATAAAATTCAATTAACCCAACAATTCAAACACATCAAACAATTAAATAAATAATATCCTAAAAATCGGATCGTTACATATGAGCTTCAACCAATATACTACTTGACAAAAAAAAATATGGATACAAATCAATGTCTTAATTGCTATTTTATTTATTTATATTTAAAATATTTCCGGATAATTTTCGTCAAATGAAATCGGATTCAATTCTTAATTTTCCAAAAAAAATAATTTGTCCAAAGTTAGATTCAAAAGAAATCGTATTCAATTATTAATTTTCCAAATTAAATATTTTGACCAAAGTGAGAATGTTATTTTGTTATTCGGATTGATTTTTCAATCACAACATTCATTGAACAAAGTCTAGCATTGAGGCTTGGCTGTTAGCTAAATACGATTAAAATCCGAAATAAAAATACAAATAAATATTTTCAATCATTAAACGCATTTAGACTTGATTTTATAGTTTTTATAGTTCGTTTGCTGAGTAAATTATTAATTAAAAGTTTAAAAAAATAAAAAATTGAAAGGTAAAGTTTTTTTGTTTGAGAGATTTTGAAAGGTAAAGTTAGAACGATTAGAAAAGTATTTTACTACAGCGAAGAAATAACGACTTCAAATCTTGTCTTGATATTCCTCACCGACATATAAAAATGCCGCTTCAGCTTTCCTTTGCAACCATCCACTCTTAAGTTTCATCTCCTGAGAACAAGAGAGAACTCTATCAATGGCTATGGCTCCAACAATTGAGAAGAAGGTTAGTAGTAACTATATACATGATGATATTGTTTTCTCTATTTTCTCTAAACTTCCTGTTAAATCTATCAAGAGGTTTTCTTGCGCCTGCAAATCATGGTCTTTTTTATTTGAAAACCCTAATTTCATAAACATGTTCCGCAACAATCTATTGTCCAAATCTCATCCGTTGTACGATGATGCATGTCTCATTCTTAACCATTTTTCGGGTCCTGATTATCATTGGAATGTTTATTTACTTTCTGGTGATAGATTTGAGAATAAAGTGAAAGTGGATTTGCCACCTTCATTACCCATTGAAAATGGTTTTGATTATATTCGTATATTAGGCTCTGCTATTAATGGTACTCTTTGTATATATGACTATCATTCAAATACAAGAGTTGCATTATGGAACCCTGCTACTCAGGAAGTTAAGGCCATTCCTCCTAGCCATGGAGTGATTCCAAATGTTAACACCCAATTTCATCTTCATGGATTTGGCTATGACCATGTTAAGGATGACTATAAAGTCATTCAACATGTGAATTATTTTATATTTAATGATAATCCTTGTGGTGGTCTGGACCATGAGCATTTTTGGGAAATATATAGTCTAAAAAGCAACTCATGGAAGAAAATCAATTTTGATATGCCAACTCGTTACCAGGATTATGATACTGATGTGTATTTGAATGGGATGTGTCATTGGTGGGGAGGAACAACTGATGAGGCATATATGGTGTCATTTAACTGGTGCAATGAAGACTACTTTATTACACCTTCACCCTTAGAGGATGTACCTGGTTGTTTTGATGTTAGCTTGGTTGTGTTAAATGGGTTTGTGGCTATAATATCTAATTATAAAGAGACTAATTCATTCCAAATTTCAATTATTGGTGAACTTGGTGTGAAGGAATCATGGATTAGACTCTTCGATGTTGAACCCTTGTCTTGCATTGACAGTCCTATCGGAGCATGGAAGAAGGGCAATATATTCTTCAGAAAAGAAAATCATGAACTGGCTTTTTTTGATTTAACTACTGGAGTGACGGAGGAGATTGGTGTCAAAGGAGAAAGGTTTTGGTGTCAGATAGTAATGTACAAGAGAAATCTTCTTCCGATTGGAGGAATTTACAATTAATTGCTTTTGCAGATGACATGTGAAGTTTTCACAGGTTTATGACTCCTGCTCTTATTTTCAAGTGGAACTTTATCAAGTTATTAATATGCTTGAAAATTGTTCATATTATATCTATTATCATGTATAAGAGGAAGAAGCATTTGTTTTGCTGATGTAAATGTTGAAGTGACATGAAATATCGAACCTGTCATGTTGAATTTGTTTATGGATCTGAGTATTTGTAAGGCTTGGTGTGTTGGTGTAATCATAGTTCACTCAGTTTCATTTTGATATTAATCTGATTTAGGTCTTCTTATCTTATTTTCGTTGTTGACCCCTTTTATGTATTATATTCCTCTGGATATTTTTGTATTAGTTGCATCACTTTTGTTAAATATATTTATCTGGATGTTGTAATCTTCATGGCTGGTAAATCTGTGTTGCTATTTGATTAATGTTTATTTAAGACCGATAATCTAAATAAGGCCAACCCTGGCTAACACACTTTGAGTTGATCTGGTGCGCCCAGATTATATTCATAGCAGTGTCCAAAAAAATTTGGCGATTAGTCGTTGATTAAAAACTATGTGAAACACTGAATCTCAACGATTAGTTGCATTCTATGGTGCATCACACAGGACAAACTTCAAAGTCATCAGAATTGCTACAATTGCTTTGATTTGTAAAAAGTACTGCAGTATTTTATAAAGAAAAAAAGTGACAGAAAAGTTGCACTCTTTGTAAGTAAGGTTGAATTTTAGAATTGTCACATATCTGTGACTCCATGTTTAGTCCCTTGAAACAAAGGTTGTGTAGGAGAACTTGGCAATAAAATACATATCTGTATCTATATGCTCATTGCATGTCCACTGATGGAAAAAGTTACTTGCGATCAATTACATTATTAATTTACTACTATATATTATGATACAGTTAATTTTAAGAATTTAACTAAAAAATTTAACTTCTTATAAAACATTAAGTATGATTCTACTGTGAAAGAGAACCTGCTGGCTGATATAGGTTTACAGCTTCTTCGAAAACAAAAAAAAAACATATATGTGCACAATAGAAAAAAAATGAATTAATTCAGACTATATATAGAAATATATATAATAATCTGATGATAATAAATGCGTTTTTAAGATTGCCTTGCTGATAGTAAACGTGTTTGTGAGATTAACATAATAGTAAAATAAAAAGCACAGAAAAGACACTTGAAGTTCTAAATGCCCCTATAAAATGTGTTTCCATCACATGTTATTAGAGTGTCTTGGTGGTCGTAGTGTCAAAGAAGTGTTAATATTCTACTCGCATTTACTTGTAGCAGAGAAGAGTTAATTGCCCTGTATAAACTGTGTTCTCTGTACTGATGCAGTAGAGGATAGCCATCACATATTGTTTAGTGTCGTAGTAGTCGAAGTGTTGGCAAAGCAGTTTATTTTTCCAGACTGCTTTTTCTGCTAAAGCCCACAGAAATTCAGCAAAAAAGTAGATCTTTTCATGTCTGCAGCATCTATCTGGCGCAGATTCAGCTCTTTGACACTTTGGATCCTCAAAATTATGTTATTTCTCGAGAAGACGAGTTGTTGTGTGGCTAGTCTGCTGTTTGAACAATCAAAAACCAGTCTGCAGTGTCCTCAAATGACAAGTCTAATCTGAAGTGGTGGCTCAAGCTCTTGCAAAGGCGGCCACATCTTTAGCTATTTTCCAAATTTCGATAGAAGATCCACTTCAGGGTATTGCGTCTTCTTTGGAGGAAATTTGATCGCATGGTGGAGCAACAAAAAGTTGTGAGCTTACATGGCTGCACTACATATCTGACGTGAGATTGGAGAGGGAAATCATAACAATCTTCGTCACTACAATATTGTTCTCTTACCAAATCAAGTGGTGGCCAATGACGACGACGATGATCAATATGTATTGAGTTGGATCTTTCCCTTGGTGTTTACTCGTATTAAGAGGATGTAGATGGATATATGCTTTGGTATGGTTGCTTTTCTCTTTTTACATAAATATGTAATGGAAGTGTATTATGTATTTAGTAATCTGGTTGCATATCAATTTCTCGGTGTGTTTTGTTTATAGATTGTTTACCTTTTTTGAATTCCTTTGTTAGATGCAAAAATTTAGAAGTATTTCTTTGTTTTGTTATATATTTTTTCATTTAGTTAAAGTATCCCCACCAAAATTGACACCAGGAAGATTATGTCTTGACTTTGAACTCAATATACCAAGGAAGAACTTTAGGACTATCCCTTTAATTGTGTGACTGTGTCAAATGCATAATTCTTAATCACACGAATAAGGGGTACTCAATCCAAAGCTTACGCAAAATTTACAATTGCTGATTGAGACTAATATTTTGTTCATTTGTTAGGGCATTATTCCCTTATATGAACAACATGTAAAGGTATACCTGAAATCTTTGCAGTAAGCATCAATATTCAATTTCTTTTTCCAAATTAAGGTTGTGTACTGGTTTGATTCTTTTGGACTTAATTATGATTTTCTTTTTGAATACTATTGAAGCTAGATAGACTTCCAACTACGAATCAGTATTGTTGTCATAACAATCTTGCTAAAAAAAAGGTTTGTCATAATAATCACTGGGACATTAATGTAAATGTGGAAGTGAATTGGTTGTGCTGTGTTTCCTGTTAGATCACGAGGGGAGCCTGTGGGACCACCCACAACTAGACCAGAGCAACCACATAAGGGAGAGAGACACCACACTCTCACCCAAACTATTAAAGCAAAGGGTAAATGGGTCCTCTCACTTTTATCAAATGCTCAACCTCCACTTTTCTATCTGACGTGGGACATATAGCTCACACTTGCACACAACATTTCCAATTTGTCTCTTATATTCCCTTCATCATTTCGAGATTTTAATGCATTCTTGGAATCACTAAAAGTTTAGAAAAATCACGACCAATCACCGTGATTTTTACAAGAAATGGAATTTAGGATCTTCAACAAAATTTAGGTGTGTGAGGGAGACAAAAGATCAAACAAATGTTGTTTGTGCCTTGAATTTAATGATCTTGGATCGTTTATGTCAAAACCGCAAGGTAGATAAAGAGCTAGCGTGAGAAATTTTTTTTGGAAAGATGAGAAAATGCTGAGTTTTCTGTTTAACCTGTGAGGAGCTCAAACTTGCATGTTGGGTGCAAGTTATTGTGCGAGGCGCCCAAGTTGACGTGTGAGGCACACAGACCAGCCAGGAAATCTTGTCTAGAAATATTTTGGAGTGTGAGGCTCACATGCACAACCTGTATAAAACTAAGTGGTTTTTCAAAGATTTTTCCAGCAGAAAAATTCGAATGTTGGAGTACCAAAAGAGATGACCTTCGGGGAAACTTAATGCAAAGGATTTGTGCCTTTTGGGATTGAGTTTTGGGTTAGGAAACACATTAAGAGTGAAAAACATTGAGTGGTTCTAAGAGGGTAAACGATTGAAATTTAGGGGATCTTCTTGGAGAATATTGAGAGCTAAGAACATTGAAGTGAGCATGAAATAACCTGTAATGTTCAATTTGTTCATGGATCTGGCATATTTTTTAATTTAATTTTATGTTTGTAAAAATACCGGAAATCCTTAGGTTGCCTCAACTATTTTTTCCTGGTTTTTGTGGAAAATATCGAAGCTGGAATATCGAACCTGTCTAGTTGTTCTTGGTTTATCAGTCGGGAAATCCCATGCTTTGCAGACTTTAGTGAAAAATATCGAATCCAATGTATTGCATACATTTTGGTGGATGACACAAAACTTGTAAGGCTGGGTGGGTTGATGTCCCAAAAGATGACCGTCACACTATTTACTTTCAACTGGACTGAAGATTATGATGGTGTAAACATAGTTCACTCAGTTTCATTTTGATATTAATCTGATTTAGTTCTTCTCATCTATTTTCGTTTTGACACTAAAATACAAATCTGTATAATAACCTGCTGATAATAAATTCAGATTCTATCTAGAAATATATATAATAACCTGCTGGTAATAAATTTGTTTTTGACATTTTTTACTTGCTGGTAATAAAGATGTTTGTGAGATTGAAATAATAGTAAAATAAAATAAAAAGCACAGAAAAGACACTTGATGTTCTTCATTCACCAGCTTGAAACTATAATCACACTTGTCAATGGTTAAACGTGGATCACATAAAACAGTGGTTTGCTTATAAGCAACCTTTATACTAAATAATGTATTGCAAATATCAACGATTTGTTCAAATTCTGCTATGTTATAGCCGCTATTTGATAACTTTGAGTACAATGCTTCGTTCCAATGCCAGCATTGTGTGTGTAAAATGATTTATCATGTAATGCTCTTCGACTTTTTTTATTTTCTATTGATGCTTTCAGCTGTGGTATGTGGTTTCAAAGAAATTGGCTGAAGATGCTGCATGGAAATTTTAAATCTACAGCCAGTCCGTAACACAGCAATGGTCACTACTAACCCAGCAATGGTCATTGGGCCTCTCTTGCAGCCAGTCCGTAAAACAAGTGCTGCGGCAATTCTAAATCTAATTAATTGTAAGTAATTACCACTTACATGTAATGCTCTACTAGTTAGCCGAACTGCGTGAATGAAGATCGATCGTGTTTATTGTCTTTTACTTTTGTTTCTTTAATCTTTTATTACTAGTTTCTGTTCTAATAGAAATTAAAATAGAATATTGAAAGGACGATTAGATAAGTACAGGATATCTGCATTTTTATCGTTAAGCTGGCTGACAGTACACTTCCTATTATTTTTTGTTTGATTGTTGTTTAATTTTATCTGTATTTTTAGTTCATATATGGCATTGATTTTTTCCCAATATGTCGAGATACAGTAGTTCCTACGTGCTTCAAATATATTTGTCAAGATTTTGTCCTTCTGTAGATAATTGAAACTCTTTCACTGCTTGATACAAGTGCACAAACATTTCCAAATGCTAGTTTTGGATGGGTCAATGTGAAAGATGTTGCAAATGCCCATATTCTGGCCTATGAGAATGCTTCAACTCAGAAATGGTGGAGATTTTACGTAACTAGTGCCCTAGGTTGCAACTCCCAGAAAAGTAAGATTAATAATTTCAGCAACTTAAAGATTGCATATAATTTACGCCCCTGTATGAATGAAAATTATCATCTAATATGCCTTATTCTTTTTAAAGCTTTTTTTTTTTGTCTATATTCTTTTTAAAGCTTTATTTACCTGTTTGAAACTCAGTTCAGCGCTACATATGAAAGGATTCAGTCATCTTTGATATCTGATTCATGGTTCTTTATTTAATGCAGACGCGAAAAGGTAAATTAGCGAAAAAAAAGTACAACACATTCAACAAATGGAAGAATCTCTCAGAAAGTCAGAATAAGGAAAAAAATAAGAAATTAGGGAAAGTATTTGGGCGGTGAGACTAATTCTAAGTAGGACTATAATCACTTATAGCTAGAACATAGACTATATTATATGCATCCAATTTCGAATGTATAATTAATTTTAGATCTCCATAAAGAGTTGGTGAATTAATCGGCTAACTAAGCATATCCAGAGAATACTTCGTTTTGTATGACATTTAAATTCAACCTGAATAGCATGATGATTTGCACCTTCCTTTATTTCCATGTCTTCTATTTTCATTTGATTTATTTACGAATTAAATGTTTCCAATTTAAGGCCAAGTATAGCAAATTTAAATGTGGCAAATCCTACAAATGTTGTTGAATATGCAAAATAGGTTAAAGCTTACTATATTTCGAGGCTTACATGATTCATCATTCTATACATTTATATACATTGGATGATTCAAGTTCAACTTGTTTGGATTTTTCTTACATTTTCACTTTGGATGATAAGTCGTACATGCCTACATATCAGGTTTCCAAAGAAAAGGCCAAGAGCTTGGGAATTGAATTAACTCTTTTGGAAGTCAGCATCAAGGAGACTGGAAAATTTGAAAGAAAAGAAGTTCACCAACTTTTAATTTGTGATATCTTATGGAGGAGTGAACATTTGTTATAACCTGAATCTGGGTTAGTTGATGACTTTGTTTTTGATAGCTATGCTTGTGAAAAACTTTGTTTGTTAAATAAGGTCTAAATTAAATCCAAACTGGTTCTAAGTACTGTAATTTGTCATTTTAATGGGTTAAGGTGAGCACCAGTATTGACACCACTCAACCGATGTCTATCATGAAACCTAGTATAAAACTAACCACCAAGACCAAAACCAACACCAAAAAAGATAACGTCAAATGCGTTTTTGTTATTCGCATCTAGCGCACCATCGTGCCACGTTGGAATCCCACCGTGGCACAATTTTTCCAGTGACTTGCTTCAGGAACTTCTTCAACAATCGTGGCACGTTGCTTCTCCATCGTGGCACGATTTCTCCAGGACCTGATTTTAAGTTAACTCTCACAATGTACAAATACCGGAAATCCTAAGGCTGCCTCATCTAGTTTTTGCTGGTTTTTGTGACCAAGTTTCAAGTCTAGTTGTTCTTGGTTTAAATGGTGGATGACACAAATTTTCAAGGCAAAACAACTTAGAGAAGTGAATACTATAAGGCTTGGTGAGTTGATGTCTCAAAAGATGACAGTCACACTGTTTACTCTCAACTAGACTGAAGAATATGATAGTGTAAACGTAGTTCACTCAATTTCATTTTCATGTTAATCTGATTTAAGTTCTTCTCGTCTTATTTTCGTTGGTGAACCCTTTTATGTATTATTATGTTCCTCAGGATATTTTTGTATTCGTCGCATCACTTTTGTTAAATATATTAATCTGGATGTTGTAATCTTCATGGTTGGTGAATCTGTGTTGCTATTTGATTAATGTTTATTTAAGACCGAAAATATAAGGCCAACCCTGGCCAACGTGCTTTGAGTTGATCTGGTGCTCCCAGATTTTATTCATAGCAGTGTCCAAAGTAATCTGGCGAGTAGAAGCTATGCACTGGACAACGATTAGTCCTTGATTAAAAAACATGAATTCATGCCTTTAGTTACATTCCATGGTGCAACACACAGTACAAACTATAAAGTCATCACAATTGCGACAATTGCTTTGATAAGTAAAAACTACTTTAGTATGTTATAAAGAAGAAAAAAAGTAACATGCAAGTAAGGTTGAATTTTAGAATTGTCACACCCATGGTTAGTCCTTGAAAAGGTTGTGTGTGAGAACTTGGCAATAAAATACAAATCTGTATCTATATGCTCATTGCATGTCCACTGATGGAAAAAGTAACTTGCAATCAATTATTATATACAGTTAATTTTGGGAATTTAACTAAAAAATTTAACTTCTTATAAAACATTAAGTATGATTCTACCGTGAATGAGAACATTCTGATATAGGTGTACAACTTCTTTAAAACAAAAGAAAAAAATATATGTGCACGATAGGAAAAAAAAAGAATCAATCCAGACTCTCTATATAGAAATATATATAATAACCTTCTGATATTAAATTTGTTTTTCGGATTGACTTGCTGATAATAAACGTGTTCGTGAGATTGACATAATAGTAAAATGTGTCCCAACACTGATTCAAATGGGTGCGCATTCTCTTTATGCGGCCGATTTAAGCTCTTATGAAGCTGCATGTGTTGATGATCCAAACTTGCAATCCTTCGATGCTAACATTCAGGAGCGCACCAACAGGGTGATCAACTCTCTTTCCCAAGGGATTGAGGTTCATTCTACATCGCTGGAGTCACTAGGTGAAGTTACCGGAAGTCTTCTTGAGATGAACCAGGAAGTTGTCAAAGTCATTCTGGACTGCAAGCAAGATATATGGAACAAGAAGGATCGTGACTTGTTCTCCTTGGTAGAGGATTTTTTCGAGAATAGTCTCCAGAAATTGGAGTTTTGTAATGCTCTTCAGAAATGCTTGAAACGAGCACGCGAAAAACTTGTTGTGGTTAAGTCTGCAATGACTTGTTTTGATGGAAGAGGTTCAAAATGGAGTTGAAGGGTCAACTTATGTAAAGACGTTAAAAGGGCTTAAGGATTTCAAGGAAACCGGGGACCCCTTTACTGAAGAATTTTATTCGTTGTTTCAGTCGGTTTATACTCAACAATCAACAATGCTGAAGAAATTGCTGATTAGAAAGCAAAAGCTTGATAAGAAACTGAAATCTCACAAGACATTGAAGAGGGTGTCAAGTGTTATTTTTGTAGCTGCTTTTGTCGCCGTGTTGATTTTCTCGGTGGTGGCAGCTGCAATTTCTGCACCCCCTGTTGTAACAGCTTTGGCAGGGGCATTGGCTGTTCCAATAGGCTCAGTTGGAAAATGGTGTAACTCACTTTTTAAGAAATACGAGACATCTTTAAAGGGCCAACGAGAAGTAATCAGTTCAATGCAGGTTGGTACTTAAATTGCGCTGGTGGATATGAATAACATTCGGGTTTGTATAGATCAATTGGAAATAAAGATTGAATCCATGGTGCAAACTGCTGATTTTGCTCTTGGAAATGAGGATGCTGTAAAGCTTGCAATCGATGAGATTAAGAAGAAAATAGAAACTTTTGCGGAGATTATTGGGAGTTTGAGTGTGCAAGCTGATCGATGTAGTAGGCAGACTATGAAAGCAAGGACAGTGGTGGTACAAAAGATAATTAAATACTCTAGTTAACAGCCCTTTATTTCTGAGTTCTTACTATAAGGTGCTTATTAATCCCCCAGCTTACATCTGCAGTGATGTGCATTATGATTTTGAAGAAAGAGCAAATTATTATGTGTATAACATTTATAGATCTTTGTATTATTAGTATAAATAATTATATAAAAAATTTCTGCTTGAGGTTCCTTTATACTCTTGCTAGATGAAATTGAACATAATCTGTGAGTATAACTATGGCATCATTGGAGGCCTAGTGAAAGCTAGAGCAAAGTCTGGGACAGTTGGTAGTGAAAACTGAAAATATATAATGCATTTGTGCTCCCTTACTTCTTTAAGCAGGGACTTCTTTTAGTTTGCAGCATATAAACTTTTCCATGCGCACATTGATAAAACATAAATTATATTTTTGATACATAAATTTGACAACGAAGAATGACAACGATTTTGATGGTTAATGTCGTTATCTTAAAACTTAAGCTCATGAGAGTAAACCTAAAAAGCCTATATTTATGATCCCATGTTAACATCATCATGCAGAACTTTGCTTCATCTTGCAATTCTTGAATAATATCCAAAAAACCTGGATGAGGCCTATCTTGCAGGTGAATCAGCATGACCTGCATCAAGTGGTTAATCAGTAAGATCCAGGAGGAATGTTGACAAGGAAAAAATGGTAGCAGATCATGTTTAGTGAGACAGGTGTATAAGTTGAAAAATTTGGGTATGAAGCCAACTTTTCAAGCTGGAGTGTCTTTGCACATTGAATATGCTAAGAGCATTATTCCTCCCCCTAGTATATGACACTATGGCAGTACACTACCATTTTATTAGTTGAGAGGGCAGCATGAACAAATCCACTGCCTTAAGAAGATGCATTAATAACTTCCTTGATCTTTTCTGATTCATCTTCAGATTGACAAAATGAAGTGATGATATCTATAGACCCAACCCAAGTGATGCTTTCAATAGGTTAGCACCTCCAGATCCTGACTATAACAAAGTAAAAACCAATTTGAGTCATTTTACCTGTCATTCCCAATTGAAGTATATAAGAATAAAATATGCATACAATATAAGTCTACCTTATTACTGAACACTTCATAGGTTCCATCATAACATATACTAGTTGCCACTGACATTAGTTGAAGTACAAAGAAAACGACGCAAAATAATGATAACAGGTCTTTAAAAAGTGTACAATGAAAAAACTAAAGAGAAATCTATGCAATAAGAGCAGCTCGAGATTCTGACAATGCATGGTAGTCTATACTATAACGCTTGGCTTTGTCAAGCAAAGTGAATTTTTGAGTAATGGTTTGAGCAATGCACGCAATACCTAGGTACCTCAATGTTGTTAACAGTGGCAGTAAGGCATCTATCAGGAAAGTATTTCACCAGAAACAGAAGGGAGGTCTTTCCCTTCACTAAGTTCAACCATATCTCTGCAATCCATTTTACAATCCCTTTACTGAGAGAGATAATCATGTTCAAGGTCATGCTATCTTATACGTTTGAGATGGCATAACTGAACATTCAAGATTGAATTGAGTAGTTCGTAACATACTGTATATATTATTTGTAGTCACACCCTTTCCATTGATTTTGATTTGTGACATCATAGGTTTGGCCATCCTTCTCAGACTTATTGCACAACAATTGATTACTCAATTTTCATTTGTACAAACACTATCAAATAAAATTGTGATTGTTGCCAATTTTCAAACAACATAAAATCCCTTTCCCTCTTAGTCATACTAAGAGTACTACAATGTTTGATCTAATTTTATTTTTTTTTGGTACAATGTTTGATCTAATTTACATGGTACATTTGGGGTTCTCTAAATAATATCCCACAAAGCCATCATACCTCATCATATATCTCCAGACCTTCCATCACACCCAATTCCTACCGCCTCTGACCCTACACCCTTTTGCCTTGCAACACCACTTAGAGTCTACACGCATTCACAAACATCCTCCTCGCCTTAATGACTATATGTCTGTCCCATAATGGCCACATTTAGTATCATCACTCCCTACCCTTTACATTCTTTTCTCATTTTTGAAAACCCATATCAGTCTTGCAAATCCTGTGTTTTTCATCTCGACACATATTGAACCCTGTACATATACTCAAACATATTGAACACTCTACTTATACTCAATCATAAAATCAATTACAAAGCGGATGGTTCTATTAAACCGTAAAAGCAATATTCATCCCCGCAAAATCAAACACCCCAGTGTTCTATAACTTTTCTACTCTAGCATACAATCTCGGTATGCAAGAGACAAAAGTTGATCCTAAAAAAAATCTACCATAGATGAAACTGAAAAAATAACAAGCTGAAAGACTTGCAAGTAACTAGAATCATTTAACGTTATCCATAGTTGACTCATCTATCATTTTTAGACGTACTAAACATAAACAATGTACTAACAAAGTAGTAAACTGAAACCAGAAATGTTACAGAAAAAATTTATTTGATACAGTTGCCTTTCCTTGTTCGACAATAAAAATGGATTAGAAGTGTTTGCCTAATGTTGAGGTTATATTAGAAGATCCTACATGTTTGGATTATACACATCCTGAAAATGAAATTTCTATATACAATTTCATTGAAATCTCGGTGCCATAGCTTTCACCAAGTCTAAAATTCGAAAGTAATCGTAAAAGAGGGCTGACTCTGTTCCCTCGAGTCCAATCCGGCTAACCCTGTTGCTTCCAGCCAGGTTATTGCATGGACTCCCACCAACAACGAGATCAAAACCACCAC
>Ga0228711_1002718_pt1 | contig 27328 bp, 14 predicted proteins | sample MedpolnodulmetaG_2_FD_177996 | JGI IMG/M metagenome (GOLD analysis project Ga0228711, IMG submission 177996) | Root nodule microbial communities from Medicago polymorpha collected in Santa Monica, California, United States - brown nodules | ecosystem: Host-associated > Plants > Roots > Nodule... | reverse complement strand
TATATATATATATATATATATATATGTATGTATGTATGTATTTTATAAAAGATTAAACAAAAACACCCATTATTGGTAGAATTTGGAAACAGATGCCATGATTTTTGGCAGAATATATTGGGCACCAATCTAAAATATAACTACAATTTTTTCTTTGTTATTCGTAAATTTTGGTATACACTCTTCAACTAGAAACAAAACAGATATGCCCCTGCATTTTAGTAATGAAAAAATATATGAAATGAAAAAACATAGTAGCAAATCTGTCAATCTTTCTAAAGAATTTTTATATCTTCTATCAAGAGTCCTATCTATCAATGTTTTAAATTAAAAGTAAATTTATTTTTAAAAAAACACACAATAACATCTCTTTATTCATCCAACTTCCCTTCAATTCTTTTCTAACATAAACTATATGTTGTCGAAAAACAAACTCACTCTCGTTCTTACCTACTCGTTAAAACAAGAATGAATTGTTTTCCAATAGTAAATATGGTTAAACATTAATAAGCAATAAACACGTTACTTTATCTCGAAACGCCATCAATGAAGAAAACAATGCTAAACAAAAAGAATACCAAAATTTGTGGAGTATCCAATTATGTATCCAGTCAAATTCCACATCATATAACATATGTGGTGATCATTCCACATTATTCATTGCATAAAGGTCCCCGTAACCTACTGTAGTGAATGTAGTCATTGGAAAATAAACTGAAGTTGAATATTTTGTTCTTTACTTGCTTCGCCAACCCATACTTTTCTAGATTGATGTAATATAATGTTGCAATAAGGTAAATAAGCAACCTCCAGTGTGTACATTAACAATGACAGCCTACATAAAATTTTCATAGAATTGACTTCCCAATTTTTTTTTTGACCCCATACTCAATAAAATAAAAAGTAGTCACAAATGATATGTTGTCAACTGTAAAACTAAAATATCTATCGATTATTGAAAAAATTATCATCCTTACTCGTTAAACTGAACTTTTTTTCAACGGTAAATACGGAATAAGAAGAATACGATGTACATGTTCTTAATGGGTGGTATGATATGCAAAAACATTTATAGTCAAACCATGTTCCTGCATACTTCTATATATCTATTATTTGACGGTTAAACTAACAAGCAATAAGCTTGTTGCCTCATCTCTGAACGCTAAGAAGAACATCATGAATACAATATCAATAAAGAAAACATTGTTTAAACCAATATCAACATATAAGAGTTGTGAAAATATTGATTTTTTTAACTGTATATTCAAACAAACCGATCAACCGAACCAATACAAACCGAACAAAATCGACTATTTTAGCTCGGTTTCTTTTTTGAAAAACAGTCAAAACCGAACCGATGAAGATTTCATTGGTTCAAACATTTTTTGATCAAAAATCGATCCAAACCGAACCGTTACACCCCTAACAGGAATTGAGCTGCACTCCTTTGAGGGTGTGCACCTACACACTCTCGAATTCTGAAAATCACACCTACCATACTATTGAAAATCACATTTCCACATGCTGAATATTTAAGGTTGCACCTTGCACCAGTTGAACTTCTCTCACTCACATATATGATATTTGTTATGACAAAACTTTTTGCATTTGATTTATTATTGTAATCATTATGATTAACCACTCTTATGAGTCATGACTTCTTATAACTTATCTGAACACTCATTGACCATTTTATTTTGTTAGAACTTTTACTTTTTACCAAGTATTCATATTAAAATTAAAAATTTAAGGCCAATGTGATCGAACACATGACTTGAGGACTCATATCTTATGGGTTTGCCACTGGACTATAGCAAATTTTGTGGATATTCCTTGCAAATTTGATATAAATATCAATTCAAAGTTTTAACTTGAATTTAATTTTCTTGTAAAAAAAAAACTTGAATTTAATTTTCTTGTATAAAAAACTTGAATTTAATTTTATATTTTATTTATTCTCTTTATAAACACCCATTAACAAGAAATATGTCTGTTCCTTCAAAAAAAAAAAAATATGTCCGTAAATATAAGTCTTAAAATATAAAATAACTATATGCATTTAATTTTTTTTCAAAAATAACTTTAATAGATACTACTAATTTATCTTAAAATATAAAATTCAATATTCGACATGTCTATACACAAAGTGCAATTTAGTAATACTTTCACCCAAATTCGACACATTACTACACTGCAATTTTTTCTTAATATATGTAAAATTTGTAATATATGTTTATAATTAAGGGCAAACGCAATATCACTCCCTTTATCCTACAGATATGATATCTGGCGTGCTTTTTAGAAATATGTTTTTGTACACTTGACAATTTGTACTTAAATTATTATATTGTGTTCTTTTTTGAACTCTTCACGGGTAAAGTTAGTTTAAATTTGGCCAATATTAATAAATCCTAATGCAAAAAAAATAAAAAAATTGAAGTTATTTAGTTCGCACCCCCTAGCCTAGGGTCCTGGATCCGCCATTGGTTATGAGTATTATATGAGAAGAACCACACGAAAAAACATTTAAGAAAATGTACATAAACTTTTTCCTAGGGTTTGTCAAAAAGCACGTCATGTTATCATTACTTACGAAACATCTAAATTTCTGTTCGTCTAACTATTTTTTAAAAAGATATTTTAATGAGTGTATTTTTATATAGACAAAAATGTCGTGTCATTGTAAATTCATACTTCTTTCATTCTATATTATAAGACAAAATTCATTTTTTAGATTCATTTAATAAATGATGTATATAACTCTTAATATATAAATATAGACCAAATACATTATTAATTGAATGAATTTAAAAAGTGAATTTTCTCTTATAAAAGAGACCGTAGTAGTGCACATAAGTGGATGTGTCGGGATTCAAACCTAAGTCATGACGTTTAACCCAACAAATGCGTCATTATATTAATATATTGAGAAAATTCACTTTTTAAATTCATTCAATTAATAATGTATTTGATCTATATTTTTGAGTTGGACTTTGTAGTCTTTTTAACGAGTGATCTAAATGCATTGATTAAGAAATTCATTAAAGGAAACTTTGTGTTGGAAATAAAAACAAATGTTTTTCAATTTTTTTAATAATTTTTTTTTGTTATTCAATGAAAAAATATTTTATTGTGTAAAAGTAAAAATTTAAAATAAGAAAAATACTTCCCTCCTAAAAATTTTATTTTGCAAAGCATCTCTCACTTTGTAACCTTCTCAACGACTCAACCTCATGAATTTTGCAAGTGACAGTTAAACAAACTATGATACTCTGCTGCTATAGGCGTTTATTAAACAAATACAATTCAACTTACACTTTCCTCCGTCACTATACATTTCCTCATTCTCAATTTCAACCGTTGGATTCGGAATTCGATGGATACAAAACCTCTTCTTCCTTATACGATGCCAATCACCTTCATTTACAACTCTACAAAACCGGTTTCACCGACGATGTTTTCTTTTGCAATACTCTTATCAACATATATGTTAGAATTGGAAACTTGGTTTCTGCTCGGAAACTGTTCGATGAAATGCCGCAAAAGAATCTTGTTTCTTGGTCTTGTTTAATTTCAGGCTATACTCAAAATAGAATGCCCGATGAAGCGTGTTCTTTGTTCAAAGGGGTGATTTCTAATGGTTTGTTGCCCAATCATTATGCCGTTGGTAGTGCTCTTCGAGCTTGTCAACAATGTGCTTCGACTGGACTAAAACTTGGGATGCAGATTCATGCCTTTGTTTGTAAATTGCCGTGTGTTTCCGATATGGTTTTGTCGAATGTGCTTATGTCTATGTATTCTGATTGTTCTGGTTCTATCGATGATGCTCGTCGTGTTTTTGATGAGATAATGTTTAGAAATTCTGTGACGTGGAATTCTATTATTTCTGTTTATTGTCGAAGGGGAGACGCAGTTTCTGCTTTTAAGCTGTTTTCCGGAATGCAAATGGAAGGTGTAGAGCTTAATTTAAGGCCTAATGAATATACTTTGTGTAGTTTAGTAACTGTTGCGTGTTCTCTGGCTGATTGTGGACTGGTTTTGCTTGAGCAGATGCTGACCAGAATTGAGAAATCAGGATTCTTACGTGATTTATATGTTGGCAGTGCTTTGGTTAATGGGTTTGCGAGATATGGTTTAATGGATTGCGCTAAAATGATTTTCAAGCAGATGTATGATCGCAATGCTGTGACTATGAATGGGTTAATGGTTGGATTGGCAAGGCAGCACCAGGGTGAAGAAGCAGCTAAAGTATTTAAGGAAATGAAAGATTTAGTGGAAATAAACTCGGAATCTCTTGTGGTTCTTTTAAGTGCTTTTACTGAATTTTCAAATTTAAAGGAAGGGAAGAGAAAAGGTCAGGAGGTTCACGCTTACCTACTTCGCAGTGGTTTGGTTGATGCTCGGATTTCAATTGGAAATGCACTTGTCAATATGTATGCTAAATGTGCTGCCATTGATAATGCTTGCTCAATTTTTCAACTCATGCCTAGTAAAGATACTGTCTCGTGGAACTCTATGATCTCTGGCCTTGACCACAATGAGCGATTTGAGGAAGCAGTTTCCTGTTTCCGTACAATGAAGAGAAATGGAATGGTGCCCTCAAATTTCTCTGTTATTAGTACCTTGAGTTCGTGTTCAAGCCTGGGTTGGTTAACGTTAGGACGACAGATACATGGTGAAGGGTTCAAATGGGGACTTGATTTGGATGTTTCAGTTTCAAATGCCCTCTTAACATTATATGCTGAAACTGATTCTATTAATGAATGTCAGAAAGTTTTCTTTCAGATGCCAGAGTACGATCAGGTTTCTTGGAATTCTTTTATTGGTGCGCTAGCAAATTATGAGGCATCAGTTTTACAAGCTTTAAAATATTTCCTGGAGATGATGCAAGCTGGATGGAGACCTAATAGAGTAACATTTATAAATATTTTAGCGGCAGTTTCTTCACTTTCAGTTTTAGGACTGGGCCGTCAAATCCATGCTTTAATCTTAAAATACTCTGTTGCTGATGACAATGCTATTGAGAATGCACTTCTAGCTTTCTATGGAAAGTGTGAGCAGATGGAGGACTGTGAGATTATCTTTTCTAGAATGTCTGAGCGAAGAGATGAAGTTAGTTGGAATTCAATGATTTCTGGATACCTACACAGTGGCATCCTGCACAAGGCCATGGATTTGGTGTGGCTTATGATGCAAAGGGGACAGAAATTGGATGGTTTCACATTTGCCACTGTTCTCAGTGCTTGTGCTTCAGTTGCAACATTAGAACGCGGTATGGAAGTTCATGCATGTGCTGTAAGAGCTTGTTTAGAGTCTGATGTTGTTGTTGGAAGTGCGCTAGTTGACATGTATGCGAAGTGTGGAAAGATAGATTATGCTTCGAGGTTCTTCGAATTGATGCCAGTCAGGAACATATATTCTTGGAATTCAATGATTTCAGGTTATGCACGCCATGGACATGGAGAAAAAGCTCTAAAGATTTTTACACGAATGAAACAGCATGACCAATCACCAGATCATGTCACCTTTGTCGGGGTTCTATCGGCTTGTAGTCATGTAGGGTTAGTTGATGAAGGATATAAGCATTTCAAATCAATGGGTGAAGTTTATGGACTGCCTCCCCGAATAGAACACTTTTCTTGTATGGTAGACCTCCTCGGGAGGGCAGGTGATGTTAATAAGATAGAGGACTTTGTCAAAACAATGCCAATGGATCCTAATATCCTTATTTGGAGAACAGTTTTAGGAGCATGCTGCCGAGCTAACGGCCGTAATACAGAGCTAGGGCGGAGGGCTGCAAAGATGCTTATTGAGTTAGAGCCGCAGAATGCTGTGAATTATGTACTTCTTTCTAACATGCATGCTGCTGGTGGGAATTGGGAAGATGTGGTAGAAGCTAGGTTGGCAATGCGGAAAGCAGCAGTGAAGAAAGATGCTGGATGTAGCTGGGTCAACATGAAGGATGGAGTTCATTTGTTTGTGGCTGGAGATCAAACACACCCTGAGAAAGAAAAAATCTATGAAAAGCTCAAGGAGCTAATGAACAAAATGAGGGATGCTGGATATGTGCCTGAAACCAAATATGCACTCTATGATCTGGAGCTTGAGAACAAAGAAGAACTCCTTAGCTATCATAGTGAAAAACTAGCAATTGCTTTCGTTCTCACTCGCAAATCTGAACTGCCAATTAGGATAATGAAGAACCTTCGGGTTTGTGGTGACTGTCACACTGCTTTCAAATACATATCAAAGATTGTTGGTCGACAGATAATTTTACGAGATTCCAATAGATTTCACCATTTTGGTGGTGGCATGTGTTCTTGTGGGGATTATTGGTGAACATCCAAACAACTGTGTAGTTTCTTTGGATCTATCTACAGCATGGAAATACTGTCCACAAGATTCTTCACCACTGTTGGCTGCATGTTTACATTTTTGTAATTTGATTCATGTAGCCAACCCCACATAGTGGGATAAGGTTTGCTTGTTGTTGTAATAGCAAAGAAAAGTGAAGAAAAATAGTGAGACACATATTGAAATTGATTGGCATATTATATTAGGTGATAGAGATAAAAGCGTGGCAATGTCTGGTAGTTTGATGACAGTCCACCACTAAGAGAAGCATAGGTGCAATTTTTGGGAACTCTGACTATGTCTTTGTTTAGTCAGTTATCTGAATTAAAATCAGATTTGGACCCAACTAGTACAACAGAGCACAATTAAAAAGGAAGACATTGGTTGTGTTTTTGTGAACTGAATTTTATTCATTTTTTGTACGTCTTCTTACTGTAACTTTTCATTGACTCCTAATAAGAAAAATGCTTTATGACATTGTGGAGAACAACATTGATCAGCCGGTTGAGAATCCTTACATATTAACATTCAAGTCAAACTCAATAAGACAAGAATAGAAGTTTGCGAAGCTTATTTTGATGGTCTGTTTGTTTCTTATTTAAAATTACTTATCTCATTTAATTTGTTTATGGTTTGTTTGATGGTCTATTTGTATACTTGCAGTTGCAGTTATGGTTTTTTAATTTATGGAGTCATCGCTAAGACATGACTCAGTGGAGACCTGTTTGTTTTTGGAAGGATTTGTAACAAATGGATTTTTTTGGAATGCATACTGTTTTTATGAAAGGAGTCTGAAATATTTGGTAAGTTGTGCACACTGTTGCGTGCTTGTTGCTTACTGCATAGTGCATACTGCTAAATTTCATGCATACTGCATGTTTCCCTATTGCTTTCAGCCGCTGCCTCTTGCTACTTGCTGCCACTGAGACGGGTGAACAAGACTGACCTTATTGGTGCTGAGAAGGTTATTGTTGCTCTTAAGGCATCAAAGGAAAGTCCAAAGATTACTCTTGTTTGGTCATTGACTTATGTTAGTGCTTTATAGATTGCAACTATGAAAGTGGATCATAGATCATAATGCAGTCTGTGATTTGTTTTGGTTTTGCTTTCTTTGCAAGCATCTCAAACATGAGGAAAAGAGATGCATGGAAGAGCTGCAGTGCACCAAAAGGGGTTTCTTAGACTGATAGAAATTCATGTTTGCTAGGCATTGCAGCTCTTAGCAGCAAATGTTAGAAGCAGTTAGAAGCAAATGCTGTTTGCAATCCAATAGTGCTAATAATGGTACATGTTTGATTATGCTTGGTTGTGCATGTAGAGATGAGCCAGGCAGTGCACACAGCCATTGCGCTGAGGCATGTTTCTAGATTAAAAGGAAACACGTAACTTTTGTTAATGTTTGTTCATTACTAGTTCGTAGATCAATATTTATTTATCTGTGTATTTCAGTTCTGCATAAATGTTTTCTATATTGACCTTGTTCAGGATGTTGTGTACTTTTGAATTCGTAATTCCTTAGGGACTAAATAGGCCTTTAAGGATTGGGAATGATTTCTAGAAAAGAAAAGAAAAAAAAACCCTGTTGGCATTGTACTATTTCATCTTTGTGTAATGACTTGTCTTTTGAAATCTTTTCAATTTTGCAGCATCCATATAAATGTGGCATTAGACGAGAACAGGACTCATGCTGCATTTTATCTAGTTCATTTAAATTAAACTAGTTCTCTTGACATATCCCTCATTAGTTTCTTTCTTTACTTGATTCAAATAATGGATTATATATCTTGCAGACCACAACCCTCATTGCTATTAGAGAAAGGTGTTGTTTATTTGAGTGAGTGATCATTAAAGAAGCATTGAAGCAGAAGTAGCTTCAATTATGAATTATTGAACAATTTGATTACTGAGTTGAAACTTAAGCCTAACTTATTCTGTCTTTGGTTAATGTTATTTAGCTTGTTACATCCTCTTGAATGTGTCTGAATTTATTCCTCCTATTTTATAACACAATAAAGTATTAACATATACAATTGTTGATTCATTGCACTCTTACTTTGATAATAAAATTACTAATCAAACAATAAACATAAGCTGGAATTCTGATTAGGGTTTTATCTTGTTGAGAAGTTTTATATATAAATAATATGATATTTGGATAATTTTCTAATTTATCAACGGTTACAGATATTTTGTCTTTTCCCTAACCTAATATGATATTTGGATAATTTTTCTAATTTACTAACAGGTACAGATATTTGTCTTTTCCTTAACATTACCATAGATGGATGGTGCATCTACCAGAAACAGAGGACGCGCAAATGGTGAAACTGTTTCGTATGTATGAATGGAGAAACATAAAATAAAATTATAATATAAAACATAAACAAAGCACACTTCTGCTAAAATATGAGTACTAATTAAATAAGTGTCTTGAAATATATATTATATCTACCAAGCACACTTTTGATCCTAAAGTAAGAAAAGATAGCCATGTAAATAACATATCAATATAGTTCACCAAGTGCTGGTGCATGTTAAACGTTCCAATAAAATCCCAGAGGTTGATATGTTGAAGTCATTTGAAGAAACTGCAAACCTGAGAGGGTTGCAAACAACCTTCAAAGACCACCAGGGGGAAGGAAAGATATTCTTGTACTTAATAAAAGAAGACACAACCAGTCCAAACTCCACCATTCCATCTTTGCTGCTCAAAGGGCCGCCAAAATCCATAGACTTGTTCACCGACGGTGTCATATTAATCACGCTCTTTCTATGGGTGGTGAAAGATGGCAGACATGATTTCTTTAGAACGAGAGCTTCACCTCGGTAAAACCCTCAGCAGAGACGGCGTGGTAATAGACACGAGAAAACCATGTAGGGTTATTGACCGAGACCGAAATATTGAACTTGGCTGTGACTTGGGTGCGGTTAACCGTAAGTGAGTTGAGTGAACCCCCGGAGTCAACGCGGAATGTTGGGATATCGGTACTGTAACTGTCCATCAAAAGTTGGATGAGACACGAGACAATGAAGAGCACAGGGATAAAGAAGAATAAACTACGGCAGGTGGAACACGAAGGCATTGCTAGAGTGTTTGTGTTTGTGAGTACAAGTTGGAAAGAGTGATTTTGGAGTAGGATAGTGTTTCATAGACACTCCCCTCCTAGTTAGTTTTTAGAGTAAATTACACCATTTTCTCATACACACATTGTACCACTCTCATGTGAGAGTGTGTGTGAGACACAAGGTAAGTTTTTTGTGTGTGTGGGAACCGCATGGACACATGTCACAATTGTATGTGGTTGTACAAGTGGTACATGCCACCTAAGGTGGTCTATGTATCACTACCTTTAAACACAATAGAAAAGCGGCGGACATAGTATAAAGTAAAAAACACATCATTCAACACACACAGATGGGATTGTCTGTATATATTTTTAATTTTGCAAATTTTTGAATTATTTAAAAAAATAAATTATGAGTAATTCTTTCATGGTGGCTAACAAGCAAGTGACCTACAACTAGCATGCATTAATGTTGTGCACATACATCTAAGTTTGAAGGCTGAGAGAAGGTTGAAATAAATAAATTTAAGAACCAATCATTTTTACATTAAGAGGCATTATCTTCGGATAATCACTTGAAAGCCTATGAAACAAAACTTAGACTCTGTTAAAAATTTCCATGCAGAGAATTTCACAATATGAACCAATTTCTCTACTTGGAAGTCATCCTACATTGCACCCCTCGTTCAACAGTAAAACATTACTTTCTTGACCTTCTCTTTTAAAGCTGGTAGTGGCCGAACTGACTCGACTTTCGATCTTGTAACTTGTGATTTTGCATTTTCATGGACATCAGGTTCCATGTAGAATCGCGCTCTGTAAGCTGCTAGATGAGCATAGTACGCAGGAGGCACGCCCACACATATTTCAGACAATTAAATGTAATTCACGTGACTATATATTGATTAGTAAAGTCTGCTGTACTTAATAAATCATTTAAATCAAAATCCCTTGTAGATATTTTCTATTGATGTATAGTAAGACCTTTTTGAGCAATTTCTATAAGACTTACCTAAAGAAACAGACCGCGTACATCTTGCATATCTGTGATCAAAACATAAGAGGTTATTATTTCATCATAAAATAGTGCAAATATATTTGATATGATAAGATAGAGTTTATTTACGTGTAACACAAGTTATTAGTTAAGGACTGAATCTCATTGGCACTGAATTTGTTGTCGTCCCATATAACATGATAATGAGCTGGTTTGCTTGTACCTTGAAAATTCCATTAATGTAAATCCAACACTAACAATGTTCTTCTAAAGCAGCGATGTAGATGTCATTATCATACCTGAACTCCAGCATGACTGCACAAGTAGAAATCGAACTCAGTAGGATGACAAATCTTTGAATCCACCACAGTTCCTACATTAAACAATTATACATGTTTCAACTCCAGCAATAACAATTACATTGCTTAGAGATGTAATTGGAGAGTATTCCAAATATTCTGATGGAATTTTATAAATATCGTAAATATGCAATAATTCTGGCTAGTAGAATGTTTAAAGGCTTTTTACCTGTCCATGTTGTTTCTGTCGTTGTGATTGTCTGAGAAGAGTCTAGTGTGATGTCGTTTTTGAACCACGACAAATGTCACCAGAGGTTGGTAACCATACTCCAAAGATGCACAAGCCTACACATCTTTGAAATTTAAGCTCTAAGGAATGTCATAACTAATAGAAACAACTATAACTGTTTTCAAATATTATGTCGAAGTACCATACAAATGGCATCAAGCTTATATAGCAAAACCTGGTAGAACTGTCCTTCACTTACCCCATCCCTGTAAAATATTATCCTGCATGGTTTTTTCCAGTTGCTTTCTGAAATGAGAATAAGAGCTCTCTGCAGTAGCACAAAGTGCTATGATCCATATTAGCATACTGGTGAATGATTGAAGGTAATAAGCGCAAATTCTAATGTTAGAAGATGTGTTACTAAATTACCTTATCATGCCACCATAAACGATATCACGACAAGGATCGTTCCAACATTTGAAACGATCTTCAATAAGTTCCTCGCGAGGAAGCTGAGCACATACCAATCCTCACTTATTTAGAAAAATATCACTCTCCAACAATACCAATCCTGCATACTTTGTCACTTCTGGCCAGTCTTGGGAGGCTACAACCCGAATAACAATAATCAGAATCGATCGAACGTACAGAGAGCTATGTGTTGTTTAGAAGTTGAATTATAGAAAAATTTGTTTTGATTGGGACTAAGATTAACTTTGTTTGTTGTTCAAAAATATATTAAGTTTGTTTGTTCATTAGAAAAAGATTAAAAGTTAGTGTGTGTTTTAAGTTGAATTATAGGAAAATTTGTTTTGATTGTGATTAAGACTAAGTTTGTTTGTTGTTCAAGAAAAAGATTAAGTTTTGTTGCTCTTTAGAAAAAAGATTAAGTTAATGTGTTTTATCGAGTGAGTTTGTTTTAATTTGTTTTTAAGAGAGAAAACAAAGGGTGGTTGAAACAAAAGACATAAAACTACGTGTTAAAAAATTAATAAGGAGTAAGATTGTATTTTTGACAGACTTTAAGTTTTTTAATCAGAGAATAGATAGATAATTTAAATACATAGTATTGAGTTTTTACTTTTTAGTCAAAGACATGTGAAAGTAAGTTTGCTAAACCTAGTCAATAAACATTGTAGTTAGATTTCAGATTTTTTATTTTATTTTTTAAAATGAAGTTAGTTATATTTCAGAAATTACTACTTTGTAGTAGTTTATTAATTGAGAAAAAGAGTAGATGGGATAGGCTAGTGGGTGGCCAACATCTTCAGCCAATAAGCATGGCATCGTTGCCGCAAAATTCCAGCAGATAATAATAAACCTAGTGTGTTTAAAGAGTATAATTCGGGAAAAAAAAAAACAACATGCTGATTTTCTGTTACATACGATATATAGAACTACTGCGTTCATTATTCACATTTTCTATTTGAAGAAACTACACTTATTCAAACTCATCCTTTCTCCTTCAATATTTTCTCTATAATCATGTTTTTTTCTTTTAGAGATGGATCGGTATCCATTTCCAGGATTAGCTCTCTACGAAGCAACCCTTGAGGCCAGGGAAATGGAAAGAAAAACGTTTCATTATTACATTAATGACTTTGATCGAGACCCTTTGGCGTGGTCGATGCCATTGGATAACCATCACTGTGGCCAATTCTCCATGGTTGCGGTTCAGTCAAATGTGAATATGGAAGATCACAGTGAAGTTAAGGTTGGCAATGGTGCACTCTTTGTTGGAGTTTATGATGGCTACAAAGGCGACGCGGCATCCTACTATTTCAGGAATCACATTTTCCAGACCCTACTGAGTAAGTCATGTTTGTTTCTGCTTTCATTTTTTGTACATCTTGTTTGCGTTCAAGTGATTGTTTCAATAAAAACTCACATAACATATTTGCATTAATATCTTCCAAATGTTGTAATATTCCATATGTGTAGTTTTTAAGCCTAGAAGTGTGATGAACTGGTTATAAATTGCAGGGCATGTTCAGGAGAATGATAACAATATGTCTCTAGACATTCTTAGGAAAGTTGTTTCTGAAATTGAGACAGGGTTTATTGAGTTTGCCAGAAGACATTATGTGCAACATGGTCAGCCAAAGATTGGTATAGTTAGTTCAGGTTGTCTGATTTGTATCATAGAGAGAAGGACACTATATCTCGCCAACGTTGGAGATTCGCGCGATATACTTGGTTCGAAGATGGGTATTGGTCCATTTAAAAGATTGTGTGTTAAGCAAATGGCTAGAGATGACAGTTGTAATAATCAGAATATTCGAGATGAACTCGCTGCATTGCATGATGATAATATGATTTGCAACTATAATGACGAAGCATGGCGTCTTAGGAACACAATCGAGATATATTCTTATTTTTTATTTGCTTTCAATCTATCTTCTAGTATAAGTAACCATCCGACATCGTATGCAAATTACTGATTGAGTTTTTATCTAGAGAAATGATAATTGTACAACCATTTGTAATCATTTTTTGACAACTCTTGTTATACTCACACACTGTTTTTATTCTCTCTCTTCATCTCTCTCTCTCTCTCTCTCTCTCTCTCTCTATTGATTTTAATCAATAAAAAGAGAGAAAAATGAAGTTGTCAACAAAGTTGTCTCAAATGGTTGTTCAAATATCACAACTCATTTTATCTATCCGAAGCACCGACATTAACCAATACATGTGGTTATAATTAATCACTTGTATATTTTAAAATGATTGTAGTGTATGTGTTAGTGTTAGACTGTTAGTATAGTGTTCGGTGTCCATGCCTCGTGTCTATTTTAGTGCTTCATCAGAGAGATTGATAATCGCCGTTTCTTAATTACTAGGGTAGCTAGCATGATAGGCATACTAAAAAACAAATATTAAAGTAAGAAAAATTGAAGCAAGAGCATGAGAAGATATACTTACGGAGGCAAAGTCAAGTTCCCTTATTCTAAAGCTTGAATGATATTAGAAACAATAGGAACAGTGTCATTGAATGTTCCTTTAGGAAATTAAGGTAAAAAGTTCCAAACCATTGCTCATGAGTTTAACCAAAGAAAGATCAGCCACTCCTCCTCCTCCGGTGTGGATATCTTCCTTCTCTTTGAAATAGTATCATCATCAGTATCGTTGTTGGAAGAGTCGTCATTACGGATTAAGGAAGTTACGAAGGAGGTTAACAGCTTCTTTCATAGCACTTTTATCATGCTCGGAAAAGTTAATTTCAGGAAGCAAACAACTATGCCAAAATTGATCTATGAAAAAGAGAAAAGAGGAGTAAGAGAGAAGAGAAGAGATTACTGACTAATTGTACAAGTGATGAGAAAGGCAGAATGAGAGTGAGTGAGAAGAGAAGACGGAGCATTGTAGTCAGACCGAGGGAGTCTATACCACATGAAATCACATAAAAATAGTATATTAATTAATATTTAATTTTTTACATACACATTACTGATTGAATTTTATCTATACCACATTATTTTTATTATTTGTGGTTCACTTCTAAGCGACTCATTGCTTAATGTTGACTTGATAGACAAGCAGATGTACAGGAAATGCGTATATGAAGAAGATACCATTCACTACATGGACATCATTCAAAGTCCCCTGGGGGGATCGTGTGGTTTCAACTTTTACTAGACCTTTGCTATCAGCGGAACCAGAGATTTATTCAAGAGTTTTAAAAGACACTGATAGATTCATCATATTTGGATCTGGTGGATTTTGGAAATAGTTGACAAATAAGCAAGCTGCTAAAATTGTTAATGCTAGTCCACGAGATGTATGTTTATGGCTTGTTCTTGCTAATTACTTATTTTTGGTAGCTAGTTATTGGTTTGTTTGTTTATGATATGTTATGATGTGTGTTTGGTGTAGGGGATCGCAAAAAGACTTTCAACGTATGCTCTACAGATTGCAGCTGAAAATAGGAAAAGAATATATAGAGACATATTACATTATCCTAAAGGAAGTTATGTTAGTGGAGGGCGGTGTTTTAGTCAGAGAGCCAGGCAAGATTATCATGATGATATGGCTGTGATTGTTATATATATGGACAAAATGTTGAATGGGGCTGTGAGTCCACAAATAATGTCTTACAGAGGTCACTTTAACACTTTTCAACCTTAAGATTTTAGATATCTTTAGTTGTATGTGTCTATCTGACATATGCCAAAAGTTGTAAGAGTGCATGTGGAATTGTGGATTTCTACTTAATGTTGTGTACATACATATAAGTTTGAAGGCTGAGAAAAGGTTGAAATAAATAAATTTAAGAACCAATAATTTCTACATTAAGAGGCATTATCTTCAATTAATCACTTGAAAACCTAAGAAACAAAACTTAGACTCTGTCAAAATTTTCCATGAAGAGAATTACACAATATGAACCAATTTCTCTACTTGAAAGTCATGCTACAAAGCTCCTCATTCAACAGTAAAACATTACTTTCTTCACCTTCTCTTTTAGAGCTGGTAGTGGTCGAACTGACTCGACTTTCGATCTTGTAACTTGCGATTTTGCATTTTCATGGACATCAGGTTCCATATAGAATCGCGCTCGGTAAGCTGCCAGATGAGCATAGTACGCAGGAGGCACTGCACACATATATCAGACAAATAAATGTAATCCATATGACTATATATTGATTAGTAAAGTCTGCTTCACTTAATAAATCATTTAAATCAAAAGATATTTTCTATTGATGTATATTAAGACCTTTTTGAGCAATTTCTATAAGACTTACCTAAAGAAACAGACCGCGTACATCTTGCATATCTGTGATCAAAACATGAAGAGGTTATTATTTCATCATAATAATAGTACAAATATATTTGATAAGATAAGATAGAGTTTATTTACGTGTAGCACAAGTTATTAGTTAAGGACTGAATCTCATCGGCACTGAATTTGTTGTCGTCCCATATAACATGATAGTGAGCTGGTTTACTTGTACCCTGAAAAATCAATTAATGAAAATCCAGCACTTGCAATGTTCCCTAACGTAGCGACGTAGATGTCATTATCATACCTGAACTCCAGCATGACTACACAAGTAGAAGTCAAACTCAGTAGGATGACAAATCTTTGAGTCCACCACAGTTCCTACATTAACCAATTAGACATGTTTCAACTCCAGCAATAATAATTATATTGCTTAGAGAAGTAATTAGAGAGTATTCCAAATATTCAGCAATTCTGATCACACCCTTCGGCGAAAAGAAAATATCTAGACACTTATTTACATCATCTTGGAATTATGTTTTGCACATGATAGAAAAACCCTTATATAAATATCATAAATATGTTTAAAGGCTTTTTACCTGGTAAGATATTCCCACTCCTATCCATGCTGTTTCTGTCGTTGTGATTGTCTGAGAAGAGTCTAGTGTGATGCCGCTTTTGGACAACGACAAATGTAACCGGAGGTTGGTAACCATACTCCAAAGATGCACAAGCCTACTCATATTGGAAATTTAAGCACTAAGGAATGTCATAATCAATAGAAACAAATATAACTGTTTCAAATATTATGTGGAAGTACCTTACGGATGGCATCGAGCTCATATAGCAAAACCTGGTAGAACTGTCCTTCACTTACTCCATCCCTGTAAAATAATATCCTACATGGTTTTTTTCCAGTTGCTTTCTGAAATGAGAGTAAGAGCTCTCTGCAATAGCACAGAATGTTATGATCCAAGTTAGCATGCTGATGAAAGATTCAAGGTAATAAATGCAAATTCTGATGTTAGAAGATGTGTTACTAAATTACCTGATCATGCCACCATAAACGATACCGCGACGAGGATCATTCCAACATTTGAAAAGATCTTTAATAATTTCCTCTCGAGGTGGCTGAGCACATACCAATCCTGCATACTTTGTCACTTCTGGCCAGTCTTGGGAGGCTACAACCTGAATAACATTATTCAGAACCGATCGAACATAGGGAGAGTTATGAGTTATAGGAGTATGGAAATGCTTACGGCAGCAATGGATGGACACACGTCCTCTCCAGATTCAGGATGAGATACATCAGCTCCAAAAATTATTGTTGGAACGTCACTAACCAATGGAATTCTGCAACTAATAGCATCCAAAAGCACTGTGTTCCTTCCTCCCATCTAAAATTATATTGCATTTATTTAAGAAAATGAAGATTAAGTGAAAAATGGAAGTATAGAAGTGATTATTCTTAAGTAGCAAGAAACCAAGGTTATACTTTAGACTGTAAAGATTGATAGATTACTTAAACTTCTTAATACAAACCTTGACATTGATCTTTAGTGCTACATTTGACAAATACTGTCTATTAATCTTGAATACATATTTTGTAAGACAACATTGGGAAATCAGCCCGAGATCTGTTTCGCAGATTTTTTTGAGATCACCTGAAAAAAAAACTGTTGTCAGTCCAAGTACAAAATTCAGAACACAACATGTTTTCTTGTAAACATGAGTGGAAGCAGATTTGTCAGGAGAATAAAATAAAAAGGGAATATGTGAAAGCAAAAACAGTCTCAAGTCTCATTTTCATACACAGTGAAACAACTGAAGTTGAAAATGAAGTAGTAAAAATGTACTAGAATCTCTTAGAATCATACCATAGAGAGAGCCATTGTTGTCTGGAAGAATGGCAACAAGCAACTCTAGCTCTTTCCCCTCAAGTTTGTTTAGAGAAAAAGAATGTACATACTTCAAGGCCTTCTTAACCATATCTGGCCTTGCTGAGTATACAGGAATAACTGGTTCCTCATTAAATTCCTGTTATGAAAGGATTAAAAGTAATGTATACTGCAGATATACGACGATGACAATGATGATGATATGGAATAACAAGAGTGTGTAATTATAATTGAAAAAAAAAGTGATGTGGAGTGTGACACAAACAAATAGTAAGGAAAACGGCGTTGTATACTCCATACCTATAACATGGTCATATATATAAAAAGCAGTTGGGTATAACCAAAACTTGAAACTTTACCATGCCTAAACTTTGGCAAGTCTGAACTAACTGTTGGCAAAATGCACTAGCTGTTTTTTCTTTGACACTTCTCGAGAAATTGATACATGCCCAATATCTTACTTTGCTTCCATTTACTACTTTCTGTATTGAAATAACAAGAATTAAAATTCACTAAACAAAAACTAGCTATAATTTTAGTGTGTCTACGCTAACCTTGTTCGTCATGTTCCATTGTCCAACTTGTGGCAATATTTTTTTATCTCTTCCAGTTTCATGATATTTCAACTATGAAGATCCAAAATGTACTATTGTCAGTAGAAAGCGAAAAGGCAACAACAGCAAATGATCAATTCAACTCAACAATCTGAAAAATTACCCATGGAGCAGGAAGAACCCTAGCCTCGACTGATGCAAGTTCGTTGCCGATGCTGATGCCAAACTCCTTTGCATAAGGATTACAATCATAATCATTTTGATGAATTGTCTGTCAGTTATAAACAAGAGTATTTATCACACATATCATAGGCTATTCAGTTACAACGGACTCAAACCTATGCAGTACCGACACTTCAGATTGTAGGTGTCTCCGGTGTCTCGCATGCATTAAATTCAATCACTCCTGTTTTTTAAAATTAATACTAGTGTCTATGTGTAAGTGTCATGTCTAGTGTTTGTGCTTCGTAAACCCAAACAAAAAATGACAATAACCTGAAGAATATCATTCTCCCTTTCGCGTGGTCGCTGGCATGAGACTCTTAGCATAGAAGTTATCTGCTTCTCACTAAGCCCTTTTGTATATCTCTGTCCACCAACTATCTTGCATGCCTAGTACAAGATTCACATAAGTTATTTATTTAAAAAATATTTACAAAAAAAATGGTTTCATTAATCAATTCATACAAAAAGCTTACCTCCATAGGCAAATAGTTCACCTTCTTTTGACTTCCTACTTGAAGGCAAGGTAAATGAGGATACATGATTTTGTATCCATACATTTCTTGAAAGTAATCAATTACTGATATCATGTTCATTTTCTCATCCAAAGGGAAACTATTGGGAGGAAAAGATAAAAAGCCGTTACCTCAAATGTCCAATGTGTTAAATTCACAACTTTTTGTAATGCAAAAAATAATTACAGAGCCATACCTGAGTTCTCTTGTAGGCTGTGATGTTAATCCTGTTATCCTGTACTTCCTTCTAAAACTTCCTCTATATGTAACTTCTACTTTCACACCTCTCAAGGCTTTCTTAATCTGCTTGAATGATACCACAAAGATTTCTCGGTCAGATAGTGCTTAACAAAGAATTCTAGTTGCCATAGAAATATGAATTTCTTACCTTGATGCGATCTGCATCTGACAATGGCTTTGAGTGCACATCTTTTCCTAAAATATGAGCTGCAATGTCAATCACAGGGAGCGGTTCTATAAACGTCGTAGATGCCATGTCTGGAAGAACAAAAAAATTAGAAGAGAAACAAAGATATGCATCTTGTGTTAAGGACGAATCAAGTGATTGAACTCAAGTGATTAATGAACTTCAATTAAAGACAAATTGTTTGGAAGAACTTGTTGGTTAGACTTTTATCGGCCGAACTTTGGATTATGAAAGCCCTTTTCCAAGAACAGGAGGGTGGAGACAAAAAGAATCCCATTAAAAAAAGATGAAGATATGGTAGAAATCTCACCAACATTAAGTGATAATCCCATCTGAGTAGGCCTTATACTTTGGTAGAAACCGCTCCATGATTCCAAGCCACCACTCAGCTTATGTGGTTTTTTTAAATCCGGAGAATAGTGTAAGCTCCCAAATGATACATATCTAAACATGCAAATTAAGGTGTCAGAAACAATAATATGATATGTTAAAACTTGAAAGACAAAGCACAAATTCACCTATGAGATGCAAGCTCCTTCAATACAATGTCAATGGCATTGATGGCTTCTTGTGGAGTTTCCACTTTTTTTCCACTGAGAAGCTCATGTAACTGATGCATACTAACACGAGCTAAAAACTTGATTGTAACTTCAAATTTTCTTTCCCTTAACACAAAAATTTACAACTCATAATTGTTACAAAATCCAAAAATTTAAAAGAAAATTTACATGGTTTTTTCTTGAATAAATCAATCACCTTGTAGTACTAATACCCTCATCATTCTCAATCAATAGTATATTGAACACTTTGTGTGTAAAAGGAAGCGAACCGGCAGTGTAAAGATTCTCTGCACCATCATAAACAGGGAGCTTCTTTCCCAATTCAGTGTTCTGGTGAAGCTTCACTAACTTAGCTATGATAGCTTTTCTTGTTTTACTAGAGATAACTTGAGGAGTTATATCAACCTTCAAAAAACACATATGATAACTTAGCAAAATCCTATAGTTCTAAATTACAGTCTGCATTTGCAATTGTGGTCGCAATATAAATGTTCTAGACGTCGCTGCAACCTCAATTGCTGCTACATTTTGGCGCAATATCAAAGTTTGCAGCGTAACAGAAACCGCAATTTCAACAGTCAAAGTATATATGTCACTTGAAATTTACCCCTAGTTTTTACCACTTAAAAAAAATTGAATCATTTTGTTTCTAAATTACTTACATGGTAATGGCTCAAGTCAGATACTGAAATATCTGCAAGGAAGTAATTAGCTTTGACAACACATTTTGTTCCAAGTTTGCCATAGCCAGGCCTAGAAGGAAACACAAGACTTTTGCAAGAGGAAGAAAAACATGAAGCCAGTTGAGATTCAAGTCCAGTTTCTTCCTTCATTTGTACTGGCTAACTAGTTCTGTAGAAAATAAAGAAGGAACTTTCACTTATGACAAAACAAGTTCAAAGTTATTTTTTCTACTCAAAACCATTACAAAGCTCATGCAATGGTTCTAGAAGAAAGTCAAGAGCAAGCAAGAAAGTACACAAGAGTGGGAAAGACAAGAAGCCTTTGTAAGGGGAAAAAATAAAAATTAAAGAAAAATAAAAGAAAGGTATATGGTATCAAATCTTGGCAGAATTTTATTTCATTTCATCTTGTACTAGGCGCTGTACATTCTCTGAGTCTGAGATTGAAAAGATGGGAGAAAAATAAAGTGACATGCATTACATGCAAATAACAAGAAACTAACAATATACTATAAAAAAATGTCATTAATGAACATTAACATTGTTGCGTATTGGAATTCTGTGTCAGTGTGTATGACTTACCACTCTTACTTTTTTATGGGCATAATAATATAAACTTTCTCCTCACTGCTACCACTTTTCCTTGAGAAATAATTTCAAAGTTCCATGAGCTCTCTCACACTCACACATATACAGTATATAATAAGTGAGGCAAAGATGTTGTGCACGAGAGAAATTCAGCTCGTGCAGTGCTGCTATATTGTTTATTATTTGTGGGGGTATGGTATGGGGCCTGATTTCATTTCATGTCATGAAGCTAATCTTGTACTCCCTTGGTCATATTAATTAAGTGAATTTATTGGACAATGTGGATTATTTTTTATATAACATGTTTTAACCACCACATGTTGGATTTGTCTCGATAAATAATTTTAAAATATTTTCAGAATATTTTAATAAATAATTAAAGATAGTACAAATTAAAAATGTGCATCGACATGCATGACATAATCAACTATGTCAAAGGACTGAGAGAGTATTTATGAAGCGATAATGTTTCAATTGTCATTTAATCTTAATGAAATAACTCGTATTTTATCTCTACAAAACTAACCAAAAATGTAAAAGCCTAATTGATAAGCTAATTTGTATTGAATAATTTTTTTTAGTTAAACTAGCTTATAAATATCAACTCACATAAAAAAATTAATTAATATTTTTTTCAAATATGTCATGGTAAAATTTAGAGAGAAAAAATGATAAATTAATAACTAATTGAATTAGCTTCCGTTTGGATGGACGTTTAAATCAAATTTCTCACGTCCCAAATGTGACTGTGGGTTTGGTGGCTTTCCACCTCAATTGCAAACACAGCATTAGTATATTTAGGGGTGTTCGCGGTGCGGTTTGATTCGGTTTTGAGAGTAAAAGTCATCCAAACCGTAAGATAAAAAAGCATGCGGTTTGGTTTGGTTCGGTTGACTTTAAAAACAAAATCCAAACCAAACCGCATCGGTTTGGTTTGGATCGGTTAGTGTGGTTTTTTTGAAACGATATAATTTTTTGTTTCAAACATTACAATTTAATTTTCATTTTATAATGTTTCCAATGACATAGAGCAAGTTAAAATCGTGGACAAAAAGTAATCATATTTTGTAAGAAATGCAAAATACTAAGATTTTATCTTTTTCTAAAAGTACAAGCATCATATAAATACGTTTTTGAAATAAAAAGCAAAGAAGGAACTAAACAAGAGAAAAAATATGTCATTTTATAAAAGTTTTCATAGTTTATAAGAGTATTGGTCTAGGTGACATATGTTTAATTAATATTTTTCTTATGTTGCGGTTTGGTTTGGTTCGGTTGGTAAAATGAAAACTGCAAACCAAACCAAACCATGCGGTTGAGTAAGAAAATGATTTGATTACATCCGAACCATATGTGGTTTTTTGCGGTTTCGGTTTGGGTTGGTTCGGTTTGCGGTTTTTCTATTGGGTTAGTTCGGTTTTGAACACCCCTAAGTATATTAGCATAGTTGTAGCATAGTTGTGTGACACCATGCAATTCATTTTCATGTTGGTGTGAGTACTACTATCACTCCAAGTCTAAAGGAGATTTGGTTTAGGTTCATATGGTGCTCTCTATCGCGGTATCGCCCTTTCTTTAATTTTAATACAAATTATTTGAAGGGTCAAGATGGACTATAAATTCCATTCAGTGGGGATGAAAAGACGTGACTGCATGGAACCTTGACTACACTAACCATTGTATGTTCAGATCGACTGTTAATTTAGCAAAATCACATTGGCACCGTGATTTTGTGAAGCATTTAAGTGTAACTTATGTCGAAATCATGGTACCTCTTACAATGTTTTCCGTCGATCCGAACATGCATGATTGTCCAAATGGCCCTTATTTTGAGTTAAAATTCGTGGTCCCAAAAGGTGGAGGGTATGTTTAAAATTGTCCCTACTCCAAGTTAATGGTAGGGAAGCTTGTAAGATTGTAAGTATGTATAAATCCCCTTTTCAGCGAGCACAGAGTAGCTTTAACACCTTCCCAAGTTGAAATACAATGACCATACAAAACAGGAACAGAACAGCAAGCAGAGACAAGAGGCAAACAACAGCTAGCCAGCATAGTGAAACAAAATTTGAAGCTTGTTTCTCTGCTTAGATATCCGGACATTGTTGTACATTACAATACATTGCTTGAAACAACTTGCACCATATGCCTAATGCCAAATGTCACTGGTAATGTCTAAGGAGTGTGCATGTTACAACTTACAAACTATGTCATATATGGTTGGCCTCAAAAAAACAAAATAGGATTTTGGATCTCTTGTCTCTGTTTTTTGTCTTTTGGATGGGATATTAGGGAACTAAGAATAAATGAAAATGGTACAATTGATGATGGTAACGTTTTTCAACTATATGGGATAGTTACAAAATACACAAAGAACAATCATGTGTCATGTCCCTTTCACTTGCTTCACACGACCCATGTGAATTATTTGAGGCACATTTGCATGATAATATTGTTGTTAAATTAAATGAATGAATATTGGTAAAACGAAAGTTAATAGTGTTATTATTTGAATGGATGTTTTGAGAGGCATTAATTTGTTTATATTGACGGTGCAGTGCAGCCGAATTTCCCTGATCACTGTTTCTTTGGTTAATGTGTGATGTTTACCGTGAAAAAAATAATTGACAGTGAGGGACCCCCTTCCCCACAACAATCCTAGCTGTTTGTTGAAAAGTTAGCAATTAAGAGCTAAAGTTGGAAGCAAACCCATCGGTTTTTAACCCTCAGAAGAAAGAAACTTTTCATTGTCAACCCAACCCAACCCAACTTTTCCATATCAATATTCTCTTTATAATTTTTTTAAAATAAATGCCATTATCTTTTTTTTTTCATTTAAAAAAGTTTATGTGAATTGAATTTGGTGACTCACTAGAGTTACGACATGCTTCGTAAACCTGGTTTTTATGTTGATAATAAAAGTTGAATTCATATTGTTATAAGAAATGAGTTAACTCTTTACCAACCTATATTGATATTATTTACATGTTTTTTTATTGAAAAAATATTTCATTTACAAACTCTTTAATGAACAATCATATTTCCGATAAAAAAGAACTTTCTAGTGGATATATATGAAATGTATTCGAGTGGTCTAATAATGAATAACTCATTTGATTTTTGGATAGATTTTGATTCAAAACCGACATTTAAGATAGAAATATCTCTTATTTTAAAGTTATTTTGATATCATATCTTTTAATGCAGTGTTCTCAATAATATCTAATAACTTTAAAGACACAAAGCTAACTTTTGATGAATAATATCTAATAACTTATAATTTTAGATTTGTTAGTTAGCTTTGTGTCTTTTAATTAAGATATGAAATGTGATAATTAGAGGTGGTAATGTGATATACCACATAAACTTCCCGAAAATATCATGAACTGACGTGTCCAATTTGTATAGAAAGCATGGAAGTTTAAGTTTCCTATTGCATAGTAGGGTCAAATGTTTGACCAACCAATCAGAGGCATTCCCTATTTGTTCAGGTTAAATTCAATCGCTACATTTATCACTTCCCTATCCACACTATAAGACTTAACCCTAGTATAATAAATGGCAAATTATATTGTACACTCAATATATTTGAGTGTATTGGTATACTCATTCTTTAAATTAATAATTAAATGAATTATTTTTTGAAGAAAATATTTTTTTTTATCACTTATAATTATAATAACTAAATCTTATTCATCAAAAGTGTCAACGAAATAAAATTAATTTTTTTTGAATTTTTATCAAGCACAATTGAGAACATTGATTATTTTTTACGATAGGGTTAATAGGTCTTTACCCCTGTAATATAAGTCATTTCTGGTTTTCCTCCTGTAAAATATTTTTTTTGATTTACCCCCTGTAAAATATTTTTGTTTTGATTTACCCCCTGGATAGGCCAAACAAAAACCAATTTTTTTTTTCAAGAAATTTTCGTTTTTGTTTGGCCTATTAAGGGGGTAAATCAAAACAAAAATATTTTACATGGGGTAAATCAAAAAAAATATTTTATAGGGGGAAAACCAGAAATGACCTATATTACAGGGGTAAAGACTTATTACCCTTTACGATAATATGTAAAAAAAAATTACAATAATTTTTATAAACAATGAAATGATGTGTTTTCTTATAAAATGATGTTCTATAAAATATAAATATTGACAAATAGTTATTTATTACACAAAAAAATATCGCTTATTTATAAAATTATGAAGGAAGAGTACCGGTACACCTCACTTTGTGAGTGCACCGTAGAAGTTCCCTAAATAAATACATGTGTTTTGATATGTTTTTGATATATAACCAATTCAATAGTACAAAGCTGTCTTCCTTTCTCTCTTCTTTGAGTGTGATTATTAGTGAGAGTGCATTGTGATGATTCTGCTCTCACATGAGATTATTTTGATCACATTAGAACGTTCTAATCTCTCTATCTTCATCAATTATTCTAACAGTACTCCACAGACTCGAGAACACAAACTAGTCCACTAATATGTCACTCTCCAACCGGGTATGTTCAATATTCCAACAGAATAAAATCTTGAGGTTGCATTAACAACAATAAAACTCACGAGAGCGAACTTTGTCACCGATGTGAACTTGAGGCATTAAGTGTTTCAAGTGCACATGGAGTCTCCTGTTTATGCCTAGAAAGCGAGTAATATGCATACAATTGAACATAGATGGAAATCGGAAACATACAAGAGTCATCATCCCGTCTTTGGTGGGCTAAGAATTTTCCATTGTTACAAAGTATTTTTCTTGTAGGAAAAATCTCACAACTAACAAATATTCATAAGGAGGTTATTTTATATTAAAAATGAGATTTTTTTAACTTTTGAGAAATTAATAAACAACTTTTAACAAACGTTTGATTTTTTAACTTGTTAACATGACCCATTTTTTATAACAAGGTTATAAGTGTGAATTATTTATCAACTTCATCCATTCACCAAATTGGTCAAACACCTTTTAGATCTCTCATTTTGACCATTTTTTTTTCATTTGCGAGACTCATTAGTCAAAGACCTTGATTAAGTAATCCAAATTTTATTTTTTTTTGAAAAGGTTAAAATGAATTATATTACTAAAAATAAGGTGTCCTTCTAAGCACAAGATGTACAAAGAAATCGACACCAAAGACGAAACAATGTTTACATAAAAAATCAACACCAAAGACGAAATTAAAGGTGTTTTTAATTTCGTGTATAAGTAATCCGAATTAAATTCTAGTTGCTCAACATAGTGTTAGTATCGTACTATAAAGTATGTCTACAAGGATATTTAATTCCCATATTGTATGTTTGTAGACTATTTTTTTAATTTGGTATTCAATTTAAAGATCAACTAATAATCTAGAGACACCAAATCTACGGTCTGCTATGAAGTGTTCAATAATGCAGAACAAAACCCTTTATGAACTAAATTCAACATAGAAATTGTTAGCATTCAGGGTATTCAAAGATGATATCTAGGTCTCAAACCTTCACCATCATACCAATCCTTTGGAGTTAAGTTTGTACACTATAATAATTCTTCACCTGTGTAATTACTATTCATTTACTTATAATTATAAGCTGGTTTTTGTTTATTTTAAAAGGTAAACAATTAACAAATCAAATATAAATAAATAATTTATTTATTTAAAACTATACTTTTTAAAATTAATAATACATTTCTTTCTTTAAAAAAAAATTAATAATACATTATTATACATATTATGAGAACTTTGTTCGAGACCATTTTTTGTGATAAGTAAAATAATTTATTAACTAATTAACATGTATTATACAACATCGTATACACCTGCGTATCTTGCACTGATACCTGCACGATACTTCTCGATACGTATTAGGAGAGTATCCGAAGATTAAATTTTATTTTTTTAAAAAATAATTATCTGATACTTCTCGATACGTATTAGGAGAGTCCGATAATTATCATGCACTGATACCTGTCCCAATATTTCCCAATTAATGTTAACTAAAATAACTTTTGAGTACTGATGTGTTCTTTTTTGGATACAGTGCTTCTTTTTTGGATCGATAAAGTATAGTATTAACGGATATAGTATAGCATTGGTGGTGCTTTTTCTGGGATATATTGTGTATGTAATTGACTAATCATCACTCTCTTAATCGTCAATATTATTTATATTTATGTTGATGTGCTACAAGCCTATGACTGGTTTCTTTTGTTTGTTAATATATTTGCATATTAA
>Ga0228711_1002715_pt1 | contig 27353 bp, 14 predicted proteins | sample MedpolnodulmetaG_2_FD_177996 | JGI IMG/M metagenome (GOLD analysis project Ga0228711, IMG submission 177996) | Root nodule microbial communities from Medicago polymorpha collected in Santa Monica, California, United States - brown nodules | ecosystem: Host-associated > Plants > Roots > Nodule... | reverse complement strand
GCAAGCATCACATATTAAAAGGATTAGAAAATTATTTTCATGTTATTTTCTTCAAGATGCATAGATTTAATGAATGTTGAATATACTAGTATCTCATTATCATTTGTTTTGTTTTTATGTCTTTGCAGGAAAGCAACTAATGTTATGCGTTGCAGAGATGGTCCCTAAACACCATGGAAGGACCAAGAAGCAGGAGACTGCATCAACAACAACTGCAACTGCTGGACCTTCCAACAAATCTGGGAAAGGTGGAAAAAAGAGAAGATAATTATGTGTTTGAAAACTTGTTGAACATTTTCATACTGGTGCCTCTTCGAGTATATTATTCATTACAGTTTTGAAAATATTTATCCTAACTAAATTGAGGTTGTACCACTCGGAAATGGGTTTTTGCGCATAGGATGTAACTTTTTGCTAAGAGGACTTCTTTTCATACAATTAGTCTTTGTTTTTCTGTTTTTTTTCTTTTTCTTCTTCCAAAGTTGCAAGAAGAAACACATCACGTTTGGAAGGAAAATGACATGTAATAATGATGACATATAAATCTTTGTTGCCCAAGCCAAGCAATTTAGGTTGCCCTTTACAGTAGGGACGACCAAGGTTTTGCTACTACAAGACTAGCACTTCAGCCAAAATCGAGTTGATATAACTAGACTTCTGCCCCGTGCTATCGCACGGGTCTATTATAAATGAATATCATTGTATTTTCTTACAATCAATAATGAATTCGTTATTGATATATGAATCTAAAGGTAATAAAGTATAATTTTGCATGTTAAATATATTGATAGAAAGGTTAATCATTTTAAGAAAATGACTAAAACTACATTTTGAAATCAAACCACTGATAATATCCCACCACGACTAGAGATCTTAAGATCTCCCTTATTATTTTTTTACATAGGTGAAGCTTATGTAAGATGTTTAGGTTTGAATTTCGGCTTATAATACAATATTCATACTAACTGAGTTAAGTTTACGGGGACACTTGCGTACTAATCTATTGATTGTATTTTTCTGTGATTGGTTTATTTTCCATAATAATTGATAATTATTTTTTTTTGACAAGACCCTCGGAAAATAAGTGTCACGTGTTTTTATAAACTATCGACGAGATGTGTCTAATATGGGCCAAATAAATTTGAAAGCTTTCATAAGATTTTGGTGGTTTGTAACTTTGAATGATTATGAGTAAAAGCTTTCATAAGATTTAGGTGTTTTGTATGATTTATGAATGTGTCATAAGATTTGACTATTATATTCAATGGCGATAACGATAATGGAAGGAAAATTAGCAGAATCAATAGATGGAGAACTATAGTGTCTTTGAATCAAGACATAGAAGGACATGAGGCACAACTCTATACATTAGATAAGCCATTACGGAGTTTGGCAGCAGAAGGGTATGAAATATTCTGCAACCGACACCGCTGGAGCAGGTGAAGAAGGACTTTAGACAATGGGAATCATGGGATAGATTGAAAGGAGGTGTTGAGTTTTGTCAAAGTTTAGATCAAAGATAATAAGTTTTTATCATAAATTGGACTACACAATCAAAGTTTAGATCTTTGATAAAGTAATAGAATTATGATAGGAATCATTCTTTGTATTTTAGAAGGTAAAATTTATTATGGAGAAATTTATTCATTGTTACTTAACATAATTTATATTTAAAAAAAAAGTATTTCAAAAATTAGTTTTTATAATATCATTCTAAAATCTAGTTTTTGAAATGCACGGAAAAAACTAATTTTTGAAAAGACATATTTTGAATAAAAGAAATTTAAAAAGTGGAGAAAGTCGTGTGACAGATAAAAGGGTTGAGAGTAACTATAGAAACGCTCAGGTGATAAATACACTTAATTTAATTACTTACATTGTTAAATTATTTTCTCATGCATTTTTCAAGTTTTGCGAGTGCGTTCAAATAAATTATATTTGAGGTTTTGACCTCACAAGTATTTCTCGTTTTAAAGATAGCTAGTCATCTAATTTTTATATATTTAGATCTTTTGAAGCTCAAACAAGCGTGGATTTCCTTGTTTGAATTTTTTTTATCTAAAGAAGAGTTTTGAAGAGGTTTTTTTTATTTACCTCATGGTTTCTTAAATACCAATCTCATTCAAATTTATCTCTTTGAATAGAGGTAAACTAATTATTTTATAGATTTATTCATTGCAATAAGTGAATTTCCTTGTTGGAATTATTTTTATCTATAAATTGTCTATAAAATTATAAAATTTTACTGAATTCATATCTAAATTGTGACATGTTCATTTACAGTATCATATTAAATCTTTTAAGTACACACGTAAATGAATAAATGATCAAACATATTTGAGATTCAGGCTTAAACTATTTAACAAACTCAAAATTTCTTGTTATTAATTGTAATGTTATAAAATTTTGTAGTATGCTGTTTATTCAAACGGGACTTAAATTTTTTTAAATATTTACTAAAAAGACCATATATTTTTAGATGTTAATTTTCAATTAACATTTTAAATATTCACTAGTTTTTTAAAAAAAAAAAAGTGCATTTAATTTTTATTTATTTTTTGACCAACGACAGAAGCATGATACCTGAAAATCGCGTTTGCGTAAAGATTCATTCATTTCTGGAAAGTTAACAATAATTCGGTGGTTGAATCCTGAAAAAACAACAGTATCAATCAATTTACACAAATAATCGATTCCAGAAATAATCACTTCTTAAAAATCACACTCTTTTATTTTCATTTCGTTTCAACAAAAGCGACGTCGTTTTAGAATGGAAGCTCTGAACCATTTCTGCATATAAAAACGAATCTGATTCGTTTTTGTTACAATGGCGTCGTGGCTCAAAGTTGCTGAAGGTAACGTAACGTAACGGATCTCGTTTCTCTTTCATTCGTTTATTCAATTCGTGAATTTCAATTTTGATTCGGATAATTTTGAAGATTAGTGTTTCATCGTTAAATTGTTGATTAGTGCTTAATGTAGTGTAAATGATGATTAATGCTTAATTTTAATTTTAATTCAACAATTTCTTTTTTGATTCGGTTAATTTAATAGCTTTTAGTGTTTAGATTTTTGTAGTTGTTAATTTTGATTGCAATGCTTGAGCTTGATTGATTGTTAAATTGTTGATTAATGATCAATGTAGTGTAAATTGATGCTTAATTTCAATCTTAGTTAGATTTGGTTAATTTTAATAGCTTTTAGTGTTTTAGTTTAAGTAGTTGATGTAGCATGGAATGTTGTTTGTTAATTTTGATCTTAATGTTTGATTCATTTTTAAATTGTTGATTAATGATTAATGTAATCTAAACAATGCTTATTTCAATCATAATTCGATTTTTTTCTGGATTTGGTTAATTTTGATAGTTCTTAGTGTATAGGTTTAGTAGTTAGTGTGGTATGGTTAGTTGTTAATTTTGATCTCAGAGTTTGATTGATTCATTAAATTGTTGATTAATACTTAATGCAATGTAAAATCATCTTTAATTTTGGCAATGGTTTGTGATTCTGTTGTATTGGAAATAGCTTAAAGTGTTTAGCTTTAGTAATTGTTGGGGTATGGCTTGTTGTAAATTTCGATCTCAATGCTTGATTCATCATTTAATTGTTGATTAATGCCTAATGCAATGTAAACTATGCTTAATTTTAGCAATGGTTTGTGATTCTGTTATATTGGAAATGAAGGAATGAAATGAATCATTGAAATGGTAAAGGTGAATTTTTTATTTTTTTTTTATTGAAAACTCGGTATCCAGCCTAATGACCAACTAGTCTGAGGGTTCCTATCACACCGTCCACTTGCGGGGGGGCCTATTTAAAGGCTTTGTATGAACTAGCCCACCGAAATTGCCACGAGGGATAATCGGACCTGAGCCCTTGAGAGCACACTCTAAGGTCCCAAACCAACACCATTAGGCCAACCCAAGTGACTTGCTCTCTCGTGGAAATAGACTTTCTGTAGTTGAAATATTATTTAGTTACCATGGTTAGTTAATTAGAACAATGTTGGATGAAAGATCAAACGACTTGTATTCCAAGTTCTTTCAAAATCTGATTTTGTTGAGCTTAAAATATGATCAGTCCGATTTTGGTCCAATGATTTTGACTCACTGTCGGGAAAATAAATGGTATTGCGACTACAAGTGATCAATCTAGAGGTGTTGTTAATCAAGGATCACAGATAATAGTGGTTTATTCAAAATCTGCTATGCTACAACACTATAGCGACTCTATAGCTGCAATATGACAACACTTATACTAAATTGTGCACTGTGGAATAATAATGGTTTGTCCAAATTTTGTACGCTATGGTGCTATAGGCTCTATTTGACAACAATGTCTGGATTCCAATCTCATGCATACTTCATTAAGTACTAGTCTAAGGAGCATGTATTAATTTAAAGTGTGCATTTTGTTTTTCTCTTTTATTGTTTTTTGTCTAGTAGAAAGGGAGGGGGAATTGTTTCACTGTAGGGTGTGCAATGATGCTCTGGATGGTTCTTTCTCCTACCTTTGTTGCTTTCCGACTCTGACATGTTCTTTTTGTGGCCCTGATTGATCAGATTTATTTGAAGTTGTTGATCGAAGGGCAAAGCTGGTTGCTAATGAAACAGGAGAAGAACAATCTGATTCCAAATCTCCAGGTTTAGATTTATTTTTATTTTTTTTGTATTTTTCTTGCCCCCTTTGTTTAGCAATCAATTCGTAGTCAATACTTAATCTGGAATTAGATCTGGGTTCATTGCTGTATAGCTGTGCTGCCAATATAATTGAAAGATTAAACTCTTGAAGTTAAAACAACTGGTGATTTTTAGGTTTCTTCTGTTCTAGGTCTTGATTCTAGTATTGTTTGTCTTTAAACCTGTAGATTGGGAATTACATAGTTAGAGAGAAAATAAGGTTAACGCCTACTTTAAAAAAGATGGTAGAGTCTCACCTTTGGCATGTGTAGACAAAACCCGTAGATGTTCTAGTAAGGAGGGCTGGGAGATAACAGAAGGAATTATGTTTTTCAGATATAAGTTATGTATATTCTCCTAGTATTACTAGTGCTTACATTTGTTCTATTGCTACTTTTTTGTAATTAGCTTCAAATGGGCAAGGATCTCAAGGCAAGAGAAAGAAATCAAAACCTAAGGTATTGCCACTGAATTTCTATCCTCAGATAATGTCACATCCAACTATAATTAAATGTGTCTTCTTAAATTTTGACAGGCTCAAAAGGGACAGTCCGACTCATCAACTATAATTAGTGATACTACTAAGGAGAAAAATGAATCTCCAGCAGCAACATTGGATGTAAGTGTAACAACTCCAAGCGACAAAGTTGATCCTGTAGCCAAAAATGATGGGAGTGATTCCATTTCTACAAATCAATCAAAGGAGCAGCAACTGACTGATGCAGTATCACCTGTATTAGGAACTTCATTGTCAACAAAGCTAGCTAGCGATACTGTTAAACACGACACAGGTGATGTGGAAGTCTTAGTAAATGATACTGATGTTGATGTTACCACTACCTCTCCAAATAATGAGCCCGTCAAAGAGAAGGCTTCAGATATTAATGAAGTGGATCCTTCTCCTTCTCCCAAAGGAATTAAAGACCCCAACCATGAACCCGCCAGTACTGACCAAATTACCAAGGCTGTAGATTTGGAATCCAATCAAAATATGGATCAAGAAAAAACTGAATCTGTGGCTGATGATGTAGCTCCTAGTACTAGTGATACAATACTTAAAGATTCTGATATAAAAGCTGAACCTATTGTGAATCGAAAGAGCCAAGAGGATCATAAAACCGACATCTCCCCCAAAAAACTACAGGAACAACTTGAAGAGGTAAAACTTATTATGGAGAAATTTATTCATCATTACTTAATATAACATCTTTTAAAAAAATTCTTCTGACTAATTTTTTAGTTGGTACATAGGCTCAAGGATTGCTCAAAACAACTAGATCTACTGGTCAGTCTAAAGAGGCAAGGCTAGCTCGGGTAAGAATGATGTTTAAACTGCCATTTCTGTTAGCTAAGACCTCTTCAAATGGGAAAAGCTGTAGATTAGTTCTGGAATGTCAAAATGAGGTTCTTCCTAATTGCTTCCAATAGATGATATTTTCTAATGTTGCTCAGGTTTGTGCTGGACTGTCATCTCGCCTTCAAGAATACAAATCCGAAAATGCACAGTTAGAGGAACTTCTTACTGCAGAGGTGAAATACTGTTGCTGTTTCTTGTTTAAGCGACTAGAATGTCTTGTTACGTGCTTGAAATAAAATAATGATACTTCCTGTAATTAATTCTAAACTTGCAGAGAGAGCTGAGTAAATCATATGAGGCTAGCATAAAACAGCTACAAAGGGATTTGTCTGAAAGTAAAAAGGAAGTTACAAGAGTTGAGTCAAATATGGCTGATGCCTTGGCAGCAAAAAATGCTGAAATTGAGGCAGTTCTAAGTTCTGTGGAAGCAATTAAGAGGCAAGCTGCATTGTCAGAAGGAAGTCTAGCATCCATGCAGGTTCTTAGTTAATTTATTGAAGTGTGTCTTGCAATATTTTGTTTTCTCTGTGTAACTACTGTATCCACCAGAACTAAATTTTGTAGCGTATGATTTACTTTTGTGAAAGTTTTTTCTTTCTTTATTAAACATATTGAGTTGCATGAGTATTGTTGTCCTACTTTTTTATACATAATCTTGGCTAGTTGACATATTGTTTGAAATTTGAATAATTCCTTCTCCAAGTCGACCTTTGAATATTAAGATTTTTATTGGACTACCAAAAGTTTTGGTCTATGAATGATATGGGTTGATGCTTGCTAAAAAAATATTTATATTCATCTATTCATTTTTTTAGCAAAAGAATAGTTATGCAGAGGCATCATATTAGAGTAAGACATCTTGACTATGTTGACACCCCTAACAATCATTTGCAACATACCCACATATTAGGAAAATATAATGAAGAGGAATGCAAAAAACGGGTGTGTGTGTGTGTGGGATGGGGGGTGGGGCGTCAAAAAACCCAACATATGAGAAAGCAAATGAGGCAAACCAGTTATTAGGCATCCCTGTCCTATTATTGAAGCAGTCAGATCAAATAAAAACAGGTAAAGAATCCCACCAACAATATCCGAAATGGCTAAACCATGATACACTAGTTTTATCAACACTAGCGTCGCCTTCTCAATAAATGTGGGTGACTTGAAATTCAATTGCCTAGTGATATGAAGGCAATTTCTCCATTTATTTCCTAAGTGCCAAGGAACCAAATTTGGAGAAGACAAAGATTGAACAACCAACAGAGTCAGTCACCAATTCAATTTGTTTCCATTATCCATAAGATAACTGCCACTAATTTTTTCAGAACATTATACAACCAGCTTCATGCACATGTTATAGCTATGGGCTTCATTTATCCATTTGCAAATGTGTCTGTTGTGTATGGTGTCTGTTAAAGTTTACACATTTCGCAGATTTTGGGGAACCTTTATACTCGATGAAATGGGAAAATATTGGACCATTATAGCGTGTTGGATCCAGTATCGTGGGAATCTACATATTTCAGTTTTCTTCATCAATTTCTTTTTAGACATACAGGATTTGTTGTTGTACCATAGTCCACAGCTTCGTTTTATTCATGTTCTGTTTTATTTATAATTTTTAAGGCATGAGTAACACTGGTTATATCTTATCAGGCAAACATGGAGTCTATGATGAGAAATCGGGAACTAACAGAGACAAGGATGATGCAGGTAATCAGGTTCTCCGATGCATGTAAGATTCCCATAATTTTATATGTCCCATTCATATGTATAATATTTGGCATCATAAAACTGTTGCTCTTGCAGGCTCTAAGAGAGGAGCTAGCATCTGTTGAGCGAAGAGCAGAAGAGGAGCGCGCTGCACATAATGCTACCAAATTGGTCTGTGACTTGTATTGTTTAGTTCTTGTGTTTATGCATTTGACATTGCTTTTTAATGATTATGTGATTTGTAGAGCAGGCTTCTATGGAAAGAGAAGTGGAATTGGAGCATAGAGCGGTTGAGTCATCTACTGCCCTTGCAAGGATACAGGTGACATCATCACTTACTGTTGTTAAACTTATAAATGGAATGCTATTACAAATTATATTAAAAGCGTAACCGATAGCATAATAGCAAATATAATTACTGAGAAAACTCATAATTGGATTTTAAGCATAGTTGGAAATTTATCCATGAGATAATATTTGAAAATATCACTTCGTGTATTTAGGATGGTAGTACCCAGGCCCTGCACAGTTTTCAGGCTGCAAGGGGCTGGTCATATCACTATTTGGCATCCTTGTTTATACCAAAAGTGTTTTAGAAGGAAATGGGGGAAGTTCTGAGTATAAATTATTATCAATGCTACTACACAAGTCTGACAACATTCCCTCAAGCTTTTTCTTAAGTTTGTCAGCTGGCATCATCGTACAGGCATCAGTGATGCTATTTGAGTCTTGCTATTTTAAATTTTAAACATACTAGTAAGGCTTGGTTGTTGTAGTTGATCTGTTTTAAAAAATATTAATGAACAATAGTAAAAAATTCACCAGCATAAATGATGTACGGCTGTGTTGGTCCCCCCTTTGAAGCTATTTTGATCGTAGATTTGTTATAGACATCAATGTTGAACATACACATTGATTTTTTTTAGTTTCTTCTTTTTTCAGAGAATAGCAGATGAAAGGACAGCAAAGGCCACAGAACTTGAGCAGAAGGTGGCACTTCTCGAGGTACTTTGTAAAGAAGTGAAATTGTTTCTTTTTTAATATGAAGGCTGTTTATTAGTATTTCTATTTGAAATATGGATCTACTGAAAATTTTAATGACAACCTCGGTTATTATCAGGTTGAGTGCTCATCTTTAAATCAAGAATTGCAAGATATGGAAGCTCGTTTGCGACGGGAACAAAAAAAATCACCAGAAGAAGCAAATCAAGTAATTCAGGTATAGACCCAAATTTCTAAGTAGGCTGTTTTGAATCTTCATTAGGCCTCAAATTTTACATCTTTAAAGATTTTTTTACAAGTATGAATTTAAATAGTCGATACTCTTTTGATTGATTGTCAAAACACAATTGATATGCCGTGGATATGAAAATTGAGGACATATACACTTTTGTTTTTCTTCCAAAAAGTGTCATTGCTTAGATTATGAGGACGAACTAAGTGTAAATTGGTAGTATTGGGGAAGATGAATATTAGTGTATAATTATATTATGTTTTTTTAGGGATTGAATTGATAACTGGGTTTTTTATTTATGAATTGAATCTTGAATTATTTTAAAATTCATGTATAATGTATTTGCTCCACTTAGTGATCGAACATTATGCATAATTTCATCCATGTAGCCGACCCCACTTAGTGGAATAAGGCTTGGTTGTTGTTGTGTTGTATAATATATTTGCTCATGTTTGTAACTGTTATTTTTATTTGGAAAAGTTATATTTTATTGATCATGTGTCTTACGATTCAGAAAATGATACAATACATGATTCGAAAAATAGGTCATCCGTTACATGATATGTATCCCGGTTTGATAAACATGCTAACAACGTTTATTACTGCTTTTTGAAATATCAAATATACCTTATCTTTTAAAAAAATAAAATATATATCAAGAGTGTGGGAGGAGGAGTCGTGTTGTGTGCATAAAATTTCAAGGGACATAGTTTTCCCTGGACATAACTGATGAATACTATTCAGAAATTACAATCTTCCACAGCTTGTCCAGCTCCAACTGGTCAAAGGCTTGTTGGGCTATTGGCATGTATCATTAGTATTCAAACTTTTGAAGTAGCAATCATAATAATATTAGTGATAAATATTCATCCTTATGGAATCATAACCTTGCAAGTTTGGTATATTTAGATACAAGCATGGCAGGAAGAAGTGGATCGTGCTCGTCAGGGTCAGAGGGAAGCTGAAAACAAATTATCTTCCTTGGAGGTATATTTTTAATATTTCCTTATGAAGTTTATTGGAGATAATGATCCTCTGTCTTATAAATCAAGGTTTGATTCATATTATTCATTACGTGTTTGGTTTCAACATTTCAGGCTGAACTACAAAAGTTGAGAGTTGAAATGGCTGCCATGAAGAGAGACGCTGAGCATTATTCACGTCAGGTAATAATGTTGATGATCACAGATGCTTTTAACATTATTTTGTACTGAGTAAAACTCCTACAAGTTTATGAGTTGAGTCCATAAAGATCCCAAATTTACATTACTTGTGCTAAACATCATGTTCTTGTAACAGGAGCATACAGAGTTAGAGAAACGCTATCGGGAACTGACTGATCTTTTGGTAATTTCTGGCATGGTTAAATTTCAGGCAAGTTTTTGTGATGTCAAAATTTTAATAGATTTGTGTTATTTTCACTGCAGTACTACAAACAAACACAATTAGAAACCATGGTCAGCGAAAAAGCTGCTACAGAGTTTCAATTGGAGAAGGAAATTAAGCGTCTTAAAGAAGCACAGGTATGTGTTTAAGCTCCTGTGGCCTCTTGATTATTAATTTGACTTGGCCTGGTTCTTGACGCCGTTTTTATGTTGAACAGGCAGAGACTGAAAGAAGTAGAGTTTCTCGTCGAGCATCGTCATCTTGGGAAGATGAGACTGACATAAAAGCCCTGGAGTATGTTTTCACTTATTATTGTGTTAGCATTTATCTTGTTTCTCTGTTAGGCATTTGATCAAAATAATCATAAATTTAACCTCATTGGTCATGTTCTCTACCAGTAGAGAAAGAAGTTCCTTCACCCATGTGTCAAATTATCTTATTTTCTCTTCATACTCTAATTTGCTCATTACTGCATGTGGTTTAATTTTGATTTGCTTATGATATCTCTGTTAAACCCTTAAATTACTGTGCTGGGCTTCTTCTATATGCTTGTCTTTTCTCTCTAAAATGTTACGCCATTTATTCTTTTTGGTTGAAGAATTCGAAAATTGATCTTATGAAGTAACTAATTGCAGGCCTCTTCCTTTGCATCACCGTCACTTGGCTGGTGCAAGTATTCAGGTATGACATCCATCGCATTTTATGTCATTTTCATTCTCAAATCAAACACTAATTTTAACCATGTGTTTTGGATGCCTTATGCAGTTGCAGAAAGCAGTTAAACTGCTAGATTCAGGGGCAGTCAGAGCCACGAGATTTCTCTGGCGTTATCCAACCGCTCGAGTTTTTTTATTTTTCTATTTGGTGAGATAAGTTAATTAGCTGTTTGATTCCTGACATTAACCACCATGGAAGGATTTGAATTCACTAACCTTGAGATATTGCAACAGGTCTTTGTACATCTCTTCTTGATGTATCTCTTGCATCGCCTTCAGGTAAAGATGCTCATTTAATTGCAATATGCGACAATTTTTTATACATTATACCATGTTAACCCTATCCCAGCGGATATTTTTTCAATCAAATTTCGTTGACTCTGTATATTTTCCATCCTCTATTATGTAGGTACAGGCGGACAGTATGGCTGATAGAGAAGTTGCAGAATCTATGGGACTTTCTATGGGACTTTCAAACCATAGTTTACCTTGAATTATCTAAATATTCCATTTAGGACATTTCTGACTACATATTTTCAAGTGTACATTTTTAAAGCACAGCAGGTTTGGGTGGCTTGATTACACTTCAGCAAATACTAAAGTATGCAAACCAAAAGAGGAACTGACAAGCATCTAATCTTGAGGCAAATGTCAGAGAAACTGCTGTAGATTGAAGCTGGGAAAATTAGAGTTTGTTGTACTGAATGATAAATATACGGATCAAGGCATCTTTCTCGAGCAAACGTTCCCTGGAATCGGATTGTTAAATATGTTTGTCTGTCCTTTTTTTATTCTTCTGCTAAAGTTTGTATTTTGAGGAGGAAGTAACAATGTTGTAGATACAAATTTCTTTGGTTATATCATTATTTTGTTATTTACAACACTTAAAAAAAGAAACAGTTGCACTTACTAGATAACTTGTTTAGCGTGAGAATCTGAATGTTGATCTTTATGAGATATATATGAGAATATCAAAACTCTGCAAATGTAAAAAAGTGAGAAATATCTTTTAGAGTTAACTTTGGAAAATTGCACAAGAATGGTGAAAATTAAAGGCTTAATTGCACTTTTGGCTCCCTATGTTTCAAGAAGTTGCGATTTTGGCCCCCTAACTAATTAAAATACAAAACAACCTCTTATGTATTGGATCTTTGGCAGTTTTGGCCCCCTATACCAATTTTGACTCGGTCAACGTTGATGTGGCACTTCAAAGCAATGCACACGTGGCGGCTTTGAAGTGCCACGTCAGCGTTGACCGAGTCAAAATTGGTCTAGGGGGCCAAAACTGCCAAAGATCCAATACATAAGAGGCTGTTTTGTATTTTAATTAGTTAGGGGGCCAAAATCGCAACTTCTTGAAATATAGGGGGCCAAAATCGCAACTTCTTGAAACATAGGGGGCCAAAATTAAAATAAAAAGTGTGTAGTGCAGGTAAGTTTGGCCTTCACTAAAACTTGAATCACTCTTGAACTAGTGATTTCATTGCAAGTATGTTTTATTATTACTTTAAGTTTCTCAAAATACAATGTAATTTTTTCCAAGAAGACTCTAAATTAACGTATGAAGTGTTTTTTTTTTAATAAAGCTAAAAAGTGGAAAAGAATTGACCCATCAGTTTCAACTTTCAAGCAACAAATGATGATAGAACTTCGAATTCTGCTCTGCTCACAAAATGTTTTGCTCATTTCCAACCAAACTTCCGAAAATGCCCTTGCGTGAGTTAACTAACGCAAGTGTTAATTCCTGCGGAAGTTAGCTCACGTGTGTGTTAATCTCTGCGTGAGTTAACTCACGCAAGAGCATTTTCGAAAGTTTGGTTGGGAATGAGTAAAACGTGCTGGGAGAAGAGCAGAATTCTAGAACTTACTTCTAAAAAAAAATGATGATATAACTATTGTATTTTATAAGGTTTTAGACAAAAGTCACATTTGCTTAATATACACTCAAATTATAAAGAGATGAATGGATCTATATTGTTGGGGTAAATCAATTTTACACCAAGATTCAAACAGAATTCATTATTTTGACCAAAAAAATAATATTTCATTATTTTGTTATTTTTTGAAGCTGTTAAATGGATTCAACAAATGGGTTTCGTGAACGTTATTTTTTTAGGTTGATTACGAGACCATTGTCGGTGCTATTCAATCATCCAGAGCTGATGTGACTGAATTTTGCAGCATCTTTACAACAATCAAAACAATTGCTTTAAATTCAAATTTTGTGGTAAAATTTATTAGAAGACACAAATATGATTATTCATTGTCTTGTTATGCTGGTCGTAGCTTTGCATAATTTCCATTTGAAGTTATATAAAAGAACATGCAACTCTTTTTGTTACACCAAAGACAGACTCTCAAACTACAAATATGCTAGTTTGCTGAAACTTCATCAGCAGCAAGTGGAAAACAGCACATTCAATAAACACTTGACTTTTAGAATTTTCAATAGGATGTTCTTTGAATTCATGTTATTGAGTCACATTGACTATAATAGTCAGTTTTGTCAACCGTAGATATAGGAAAATAGCGGCATGTTCAAATTCCACTAAGCAGCAGTGCTATAGCGTTGCTATAGTCACTATTTGACAACATTATGTACTAAATTGCATATCATGGAACAATAGCAATTAGTTCAAATTCTGCTACCACTATAGCTGCTATAGTTCAAATTCTTCTAAATATCCATATGGGGCATTTAGAAGAGCTTGATCAGATTTTTTTAGATCTATAACATGACATAAGTACTTGTTTAGGTAGTGTTTGGAAGAGTTTATATAGTACATGCCCATGAATTGAAAGATAGTTTATGAAAACAGTTTAGGTAAAGCTTATGCAAAGCTTATTTATCGTCCACTTTTTGTCTCCTATCCATGTCAAATTCTATTTGTTTAATTGAAGAACAAATGTTGAGAACACAATAGTTTTCCAATGCATATATCCAAATATAAATAATCTATTTAATTTAACTGCTTCAATTAATTAAGCTGCCTCCATCATCTGCTATATAAACACCCAATAAATCAACTTCAACCCCAAACTAAGAGTTATGTTATGTGCACCGTCTGATACACTATCAAATATCAAAAAGCCATTTAGCATCTACCTATGCACAGGGTTTTAAACAGCGGTCAGTGTAATTGTTGTGGTAGCATCACAATCCTTGATATTGTAGAGAATTTCAATCAAATACGGCCAATGCAACCTCAATCACCCTTACGTTATGGTTTCGGCCACATTAAAAGCATTGTGTTGCTGCCTGTGCTACAGTTTCGAACCAGTTTTTAAAACCCTGCCTATATGCATCACATTAATTTGGTAATTTTTCTAGCACAGTTGTCCATCACATCACCTGATTATATATAAATGGAAAAAATAAATAAATAAATCATGCAGGCATTGGGTTGGAGTACCTCTTGTTTCTCTTTAATTAAAAAGTTTTATAATAAAAATACGATGTTAATCTTGACGCACCTCAATAATATATCAAATAATTTTATATTAATTCAACGTTTATACAAATCATCTATATGATATAAGCTTTCAATCCAATAGTCAATTTAGCAAAATATGTATCCGGTGAAAATAATGAGTGTGAGACTCTCACCTGATAGAATCTGCCATCACGCTTTTTCACACCATAACCCAACATAATCGTTCCAAAACTCTTAACCTCAGTGACAACCCCATTTCTTTTACACACATGTTTCCCAATCCTTGAAACTAAACCATTTAGAGCTTCTTTTTTCACATTCGGCTTGAACAAAAGCATGCAATCATAAGGTGCCATTTTTCCTTCTTCCTTCTACCTATCTGCATCATGACATAACAAGTTAACCCAGTTACAGCTTAATTTGCAGCTTATATAGCATATGCGCTTATCATGATTAACGCTTATGTATAAGTTATTTCTATAACAAAACATAAAATAAAGTTAAATTGTTTTCGTATAAGTTATAAGCTATTTTCATTACTATCATGAAGAGCTTGTGAAAATAAGCTGACAACAACTTATGAATGTGTCATAAGTTGTGTTCAGAAGTTCTCTCAGACATCATCGCAAGTGATTTATGTCAGTAAACAAGCTCAAATAAGCTATGAAGCATGGACACAAACACCGGACACGATACGAACATGTCAACATCGATAATAATTTGAGAAAATGACATAATTTAATGTAATTACATTCGTTGGAGTCGAACAAAACATGTCGGACACCGGACACACCAAACAGGCCATATGTAACAAATACTTCAAATTGAAGGTGTGTCGTGTGTCCAAGACGACACTGTCACATGTGGTTATATTCACATTTGGCTTGAAGGGCACACGACACTGTCACATGTAGTTATATTCACATTTGGCTTGAACAAAAGCATGCAATCATACGGCGGCTTTTCCGTTCCTTCCTCCTACCTATCTGCATTGTTACATACCAAGTTAACTATGATCCTAGTTGTCTATCATCACCTCTAAAACTATGACCCTGCTTCAGCTTAATTTGCTGCTTTTTACATGCACTTATCATCAGTGGCGGAGCCAGGAATTTTATAAAACCTGGGCAAAAAGTTTATCACAAATTCATATGTGACATAATATATATAAATAGTCATAAATCGAAATAAAAGAGGTTCGTCATTTTTTCAACAAAAGTACAATTTTAAATAAGAAAGATGAAATATAGCCTGCCAATAGCGTGCTAAATAAAATTAGGAGGTAAATGCCCTTTCCGCGACCTCTTTCGAGTGAATGTTCGAATAATATCAACATCATCAAACGACTTGATTATCTCCCGCTCAATGTAACATATCATCAAGTCATTCAACCACACATTGTTGATCTTGTTGCGCAATTTAGTCTTGATAATCTTCATTGCTGAAAAAGCTCTTTCAACGGAAGCTGTCGACACCGGCAATATCAAAGCCAACTCAATGAGTTTGTAGACTAATGGAAATACCAAATGTTTCTTAGTTTGAACCATCTTCATAGCCAAACTTTGAACATCTTCACAAAAAGAAAAGGATTAAACTCATTGGCCACATTAGGCGGTGGTTCTTCTACTTCGGCTTCCCGTTGCACATCATTCACATTCTCAATACTTGTTCTATCAACCAAAAACCTCCTCATCTCTGAAAGTTTATATAAAAGATAACATATAAACATATCACATATAATAGTTTGAAAATTTAATTTCAAGCATTATCACATTTTTCAACTTTCAAGCATTATCACATTTAGTCTTGTTTTTTTTCCTACAGATTCTACATAGTTAAAAGCATAATTTAAGAGTACACTACAAACAGTACACTACAAAAGTTTTTCATTTTTGTGATGAAGTTTGATAACAATAGCACAAAGCACAAATTGTGATGAAGTTTCATAAGTTATAACCCTCGTTAACATACCAACTTTAAAAAAGTTTTCATTTTTTTACCTACAAACATTATTTTGAATTGTATTAAAAAAATCGTCATTTTAGAATGATATATCATATAAATTAAAATTAATCAGCACCAATGAAATTCAATCTCAAAGCATTGTACAAAATGAAAGTATTATCGATCCTTTAGCAATAATTATTCTGAATTAGGGTTTGAGAAATCAAAATTGGGGATTATCAACAATTCTAAATTGGGGTTTGGAATTTGAATAATCAACTCATTCACCCATTAACAAATAACAAACATCATTAACAAAATAGAACAAATAACAAAGGAAATAACATAGAATTAGAACAAACCTGAAGGAGAGTGGAGAGGAGAAGGAATGAAAATGGAGGCAGTCTGAGAGTTGAGAGAGTGAGTCAGGGAGAAGCAAAGGAAAGTAAAACAAGACCGGGAGAGGGAGAGTCGCTTGTAGTTGTAGAAAAGGAGAAGAGTATACGCGTTGAAAAAATAGAAACAAAACACTAAATTCTATCTCTCTCTCCTTTCTTTTTTAAGTGGGAAAAATGGCATTGGGCTGGGCTTTTACAAAGCAAGCATCAGTAGAGCCTGGGCTACAGCCCAACCTAGTTGGGTGGTGCCTGCGCCACTGCTTATCATGATAAGCGCTTATGTATAAAGCTATTTCTATAACAAAACATAAAACTAAGCTAAATTGTTTTCGTAAAAGCTATAAGATATCTTGAAGAGCTTGCAAAAATAAGCCGAAAACAGCTTACGAACGTGTCATAAGTTGTGTTGATAAGTCCTCTCAAACAGTCGCACAACTGATTATGTCAATAGATAAGCTCAAATAAGTCAATCCAAACATACCATATGTAACACCAATTCTTCAAATTGGAGGTGTGCGGCGTGTCCATAACTAACACCGATTCTTCGAATTGGAGGTGTATCATGTGTCCATAACTTATTGTGTTTATAAGTTCCCTTAAACAGTCGCTCAAATGTTTATGGCAGTAGATAAACTCAAATAAGTCAATCCAAACAAACTCTATGGGTGTGTTTGGAGGGATGACTTTCGAGGGCTAAGTCTATATTTACATATATTTGATATTTTAAAAAAATTAAACGAACAAAATGATACATTCCAAAGCCCTCCCTTCCCAAACCCTCCAAAATCCAACTCACAAACACACCCTATTAAACACCAAGAGTCAAAGTTGAAGGATTGTCACGTGTCTTTAGCTTATGAAAATGAGCTGAAAACAACTTATGAACAGTATTCTTAGGTTTCCTCATACAGTTTCACAAATGTTTATGTCACTAAACAAACTCAAATAAGTAAATCTAAATTGGCCTTATGCAACCCCGAAACTTCAAATTGAAGGCACATAAGTCCAACACGACACCGTCACATGTAGTTATATTCAATCACTTTTATTTTTTTAAAATTATTATCAATATCTGCGTGTGAGTATTAGTGTTGTGTCCAGTGTTCCCTAACAAGTTAACCAACAAATTTAAATGAACATTTCTACATAAAAATCAATATTCAAATTATGAAATGAAATACGAATCATTGAATAAATTTGAAGCTTGTATAACATTTAAATCAGAAAAATAAATTTCATGACAGAAAACAAATATATGCAGATTTCGTTTTCGTGATGGAAAAACAAATTGAAAGCAAAATCGACGGAAGAGAAAGAGAGAGAGGATAGATTCGAAACTGAGGATTACAAAATGAATCCGGCGAGACGACGGCGTTGTTGTGTTTATACTGTCAGTGTTAACTAGTTGAGGAACAAATTTGGAGCCAATTTTAAAGGTTAGTTTGTTATGGATTAAAAAAATGATTTGTTTTTTATTGATAAAAAATGAAGGATAAAACAATTATAGTCTATTTTTTTATGTGCTGCTCTCATCTTCTACTTAATATCATGTAAGTTAAACACATATTTCACTACCAAAAAAAAAAACACATATTTTACATCTTCGGTTTATAGAACTTGAAGGACATCAATATATTGAATCTTAGTATCATTAAAATCTAGTTTCATGATGTCGAATCAATAAGACATGTGACTTCTTTTATTTTATTTTTTGTTGTTTGAGGTAAAATGTGATTTATAGGAGAAAAAAATTGGTATGTCGTTTTTTGATTACTTTTGAATTATAGAATCTGAAACCACAAATAGACACTTAGATTATAGGATTTGAACAAATGCAATATAAGAATTTTATAGTGCGCACAAAAAGAAAGGGAGACAATGAGAAAATCTCTCAGTTTTTAGAGATTTAGACCCTTTGTTATAGGTTAAAAAAATATGATTTTTCCTTTATATTTCTAAAGATGATTTTTATTAAAACTTAAGAATTGTATAAATTATTTTGAACTCATTTGTTCTTGGGAGAGTAAGTTTGATATTTAAAAATTTATATATTGATCGTTAGAGATTTAACATAACGAAAATCATATAATTTTAAAAAAATATATCTAAAAAATTATTTTTATGTTTAACCATTTTTGAAATTTTATCATCCAAAAAGAATTGATGAATGTTTATAAAAGAATATATTTTTATAAATGAACTAAATTAATTGACATTCTTTAATTTAAGTGATGTTTTAATTTGTAGATTAAGTGACAAACACCAATTAAAATTTCCACATACATTTATAAGGTCTTGGATTTGAATCTAAGTAAAGTTCTGGCTTAACAATATCGTTCTTATCATTTGAGTTAGACCTTATAGACGAGAGTTAATTTATTTTATATCTAAAACGCCATAGACTAGATTGATCAAATTTCACGATTTATGTTGATTTACTCTCTCATATCTTAAATATAAGCAAAAAAAATCGAACAAAATATATGTATCCGTTCCAAATTTTTATCCAAATATACATCAATTTTGTTGAACTATTATTTGATTATACTTGAGCATGTTATAGTATTTTTTATTAGGGTCTTGCTAACAAATGTCTCGAGTAAATTTTCCAATAAAAAATGTCTCGAGTAAATTATTTTTGAGAGACCAAGAATTATTTATTATTATTATGTGTAAAAAAATGTCTTTCATAGCTTCATCCATGCAAAAGGACGGTTGGAAGTTTCAACTAGCCCGCATTGTGGACTTTCTTTAATATTTATGGTTCAATCAAAACTAGGATCATGCTATGTAAAAAATGTCTTTCATAGTTTCATCCATGCAAAAGGACGGTTTGAAGTTTCAACTAGCACTCTCACTCATACAAAATTTAGTGGTTGACATTTTTAATTTTTACGGTTCAATCAAAACTAGAATCAAGCTATGTAACATTCTTACACCACTCCGAAAAGACCATTGTCCTACTAGTGAACCGAAATGAGGTTTGTGTCCTGCCCTTTCCTTTCATTCAACCATGAAAAGCACTCACTTCACTTTCTTTCTCATTCCTTTATTTATATACACTATTTTCCTCTTCTTTTTTTAAAATCAACACTCTCATTCATTATCTTCTCAATTTTTTTTACTTTCGATTAGCATTTTTACGATTGTTATGGCAGAGCAACCGGTGATTTTTTCGGCAACAATAGAGAACCTGATAAATCAAATATGCAAGGAACAATCGCAACAACCACTTGATCATTTAGCGAGACAAGGTCTTGCTGCGATTGAAGAACAACAAGCTTTTACACTTCTTACTAATATTTCCAAATGTAAAATTACAAAAAGTCTTAATGCTTACGTTATGTACATGCTTAAACAACCTCGTTACTCTCACTCTCCTTCCAGCCCCTCCCCTTGGTCGTCGTCTACACTCTCTCCTTCCCAACCCTACTCTTTGTCAGCACCTCCGTCTACGCCTCCTCCTGTTGCTAGAGCTTCAAGCATTCATAATACAAATACATCTCGAATCCAACTTCCAAAGAAAGAAAGGTTGTTCAAAATTTTAGATTTTCCACAACAGGAACTAAATACTATTCTACCCCATATTTCAACTCTTGAAGCAAATCACCTTGTTGATAATCATGAAATGGTATTCCAAAATCCTCAAAATTTTGCTTCTCAAATGCAAAATGAGTCACCATCACCACTACACAGTTATGAAACTAAAATCGAACCTCTAAACGCTACCTTACAAGAAAAAACTCCTTCATCTCCTATTGTCTCTGATGGGAATCTACATGATTGTCTAACACTCTCATCTACACATCTCCATTTTCCATCTTTTGACAACTTTGTTGAGGAGCTGAGACACAAAGTCACCAACATAAGAAATCTAAACAAAAGTGCAATAAATCCATATATAATTGCAGACCAATGGAAAAATTGCATTGCTTTTGTAAATGATTGGATGAACACCAATGTGGAATGTGGAAAAAAGCTGGTTGAGAAAAATATATCATGGAATTCATCTGCTCAGATAATTGAACCCATTACGGAGTTGGGAATTCCTAATCCCAGGTTACCTACTGTCATTACTATGGAAGAACCCGCGATGAATTTCACTCCACCAATTCAAAGCAAACCAGTGAAATTCTTTGCCACCAAAGAAGATCTTGACAACCTGGAACAAATCAAGCAATCTCAAGCTCAAATCCAGCACAGCCTCGACCTTTTGCTCTCAAAATTTTGTTAAACTTTAGTAAGTTTTTCATTATGTTTTAGTTCGTCATATAATATTTTTAACATTAATTAGGAGTCATTTCAGAATTATTTTAGTAAGTTTTCATTATGTTTTAGTTGAGTTGTGTAAATAAATCAATGTATGAGCATGGCAGAGCAATCATGCGTACAAGGTCTTGAACCATGTCAAATCACTCAAACCAGATAACTATGTGGTCGTGTTGTACTTTTTACAAGATTTATCAAGTGATTTATTGGGGTATAGTTGCCATTGGTGTTTCGATAATGAGAAATGGGACAAGAGATAAAGAAAAGTTGAAGGATCATCTACTCATACATGTGTGATGGGTACTATGAGTTGTGTGTCACAGAGCTTGGAAAGGATTTCAAGATGTTCAATCACTGTCTCATGCACGATGTGCACAAGGATATGCGAGTCGCACACAAGGTTGTGTGTGTCGCGCATAAACTATTCCAGAAATATTGGAAACGCTCGCCTATAAAAAGAAAAGCCATGTCTCGTGGAAAAACACTCTAGGACAATCATAACCCATCAAAATCGTGATTATAAAGGCTAGGAGTGATCAGAAACATCACAGAGGTGAGGATTCATGATAAACTGATCCTTTAATCATGCATTTATTTTCATATGCAATTGTTTATGTTTAGTTAGTTTCCTTGGTTAGGTCATGTGGATGACCTTCTTTGTAAGTACTTGAACCATGTTATTTGTTGAGTACTTTTAAATGCAATTGAGTTATTTAGTTTTAGTTTGTTAATCTATTTTATTAATGTTGTTTATGTGTTTACCAATATTCATAAACTAATCTAAGTCTCTTAAATTATCATTAGCCTTAATGTTAACCGTTTAATCTATAATAGCTTTAGACATATTCTACTGCCACATTTGTCATAAGAGTTGTAACGCAAAGTCAAGACTTCAATGCTTACTTATTCACCTAAGACATTATGGGATTGTAATAAACGAAGAGGGTTACTACTAAAACAACGGGCTTAACTACTTTTGTTAGACCACCTAAAACAAAGTAAACAATTGTAGGCTCTAGACTTAGTTACTGAGTAGCGAAAAATAAGACAATCGAACATGACCTAATCACAGTTCAATATGTTTTTACTTCGTTAGTATAAACCAACCATTGTCTAGTGCAACCCTCCACTCCAATATCTTTATCATGATTGTAGTAGTTGAGTAGGAATTTCAAAATCCATGTGGATATAAACTTTTATAAATATTACTACTTGATGATAATTTAGTACACTTGTTAAATTGACCATCAAATTTTTTGTGGTGTTGTCGGGGATCGTTGACAATTTCAATAAGTAACTGCGATTTTAGTTAGGATTTTTGTTACCTTTAAGTCTTCTGTTTTGCTAAATTCAGTTTATTTTATTCATAAATTATGAAAAAGAAATAAAGAGATTTGAAATCATAGTTGACTGTGTGCAGTGTTACTAAGACATGGGTATAAAAGTAATTAAAAATGGGAGACAAATTTAGTCAAACATTTGAAACCTTTGCAGGCAACACCATTTTGGACAAATTACACATGGGTTCTAGTTGCTAAATCCACTAGCAATTGAGATAAAAATGTTAGTATGAAATACTCTCAAGACAAACCAATATGATAGAGGCGAGTCACATGACCCCATGAGCATTTGAGCACTAATCTTGAGTAGACGAAAAACTACTCACTCACAAGGAAGAGGAAATACATGGAATTTTTCAAAGGATTAATATGCTTAGAGCTCAAATATCTTTTGATTAATAATCCAAAGCTTCTCCAAAGTAACGTTATACTTTCAATGACTACATTTTTATGCATGTATTCTAATAGTACCAATAAGAAACAATTTGGGAGTTACACATTTTGGGCATCACCTGACATATGTGTTAACAAAAGATTTACCAAACGCAAACTATTCAACCAAATTATTTGCAAGCTGAGAATATTAGATATCAACTCATCATCTTGAAGTTTCTTTTCTTAAAAAAAAATAATTAATTATCTTGCAAAAGATATACCTCAAAAGATTTTGAAAAAATTATTCAAAATAGCTCTTTTAAAATTTTAAACTCTTTGAAAATTTATTATCAAAGAGGATTGATGGATGTTTATTATAAGCACTAGCGAAAAGACACGCATTCACGTGTCCGTCTTTTCGCTCTTTTTATTGCGCTAACATTTGAAAATTATGAGCGGTGTTTTTCTTTTTTATGAAATTTTAATTTTGATTAAAACTAAAAATATAAATGTTTGTTGCTTTCAAGTTATAACAAATCATGATAACTATGATTATCTATTTAAATGACACCAACAATATAACAAAAAAATAAATCTAAATTCTTTTTTTTAATGACACTGACAACAGTCTTTATTATGGAAAAAATTGTCTAAGGGTATAATTGGAATAATGAAAAAATATATAAATATACTCATCAAGTTTGTTACACTCTTTAAATAATAAAGTAAAAAAAAACCTGACATATATATATATATATATATATATATATATATATATATATATATATATATATATCCATATCATGTTTGTTACATTTTTTTAAAATATTTGAATTTATTCTTATCTATTTGTTACATGTGTTATTTGTATTGAAAATTGAAAGTAATTTTGGAAAGGAAATAACCAGATCAAAAGTGCTGAAATGAGTAGTTTTCTTTATACATAGTATATATTATTTTATAAATGAACAAAATAATTGGCATATGTAATAGAAAAAACTTAGATGCATTTTCTTAAATGTTTTTTTTTATGATTTGTAATTAAAAAATATACATTTGTTGTTATAACAAACTTTAAAAAAAATTATAGATTTAAAGAATGGGATAATAGTTTAGTTAAAAGTCATACGAAAAGCAGAAATGGATCAAAAAAATATGCTCCATATTAGGGGTGCCCCTAAACAAATGCATCTAAGTTTTGTTTTTATTTAATTTAAGATATATTTTTTTATTTGTAAATGAAATGACAAACACTAACTAAAATTGACACGCACATTCAATAAAAAAAAAGTTTAATGAAAAAAACTCACTAGCTCAATCGCTAGATCATGCATAACCTAGTTGAAAATCTTAACTTACAATATCATCATTATCAATTAAATTAGACATTATAGATAAAAGTTATATATATACACACCGTAAACTTCCGGGATGAAATTGATCAAAATTTTCAACTTATGTTGATTTATTTATTATTAGCAAAATACTAATAAATATCTTTAAGGTTCTTGTTAAGAAGTCTAAATACGAAATTTTGTCTAAGAAATTATATATTTAATACCTTAAAACTTTAAAATGTAACTTTTACTATATAAAATTTATCAATTATTTATATTTTTTTATCCTTAACAAGTGTCTTAAGGCACTGATTAGCATAACCTTTATTATTATCGGTCCAGGATTTACTTATTAGTATATACTACATGTTTTTTTTGAAGGAAGTATATACTACATGTTAAAAATGTCATTCATAGTTTTTTCATCCATGCAAAAGGACGGTTTGACTTTGAAGTTTGAACTAGCAGTAGCACCCACTCACTCAAAATCTATTCATGAAGTTTTTTTAATTTTTACGGTTCAATCAAAACGAGAATCTTACTGTGTAACATTCTTACACCCCTCCGAAAAGACCATTGTCCTACTAGTGAACCGAAGTGAGGTTTTCTTTTCTTTTTAAATCAACACTCTCATTCATTATCTACTCAAATTCTCTCACTTTTAAGATTTGTCATGGCAGAGCAACCAGTGATATTTTCAGCATCAGTAGAGAATCTGATAGATAAAATATGCAAGGACCAAACGCAACAACCACTTGATCGTTTAGCAAGGCGTCGCCTTGCTGCGATCGATGAACAACTAGCTTTTACACTTCTTGACAATATTTCCAAATGTAAAATTGAAAAAAGTCTTAATGCTTACGTTGTGCACATGCTTAAACAGCCTCCTTACAAACCTTCCCCTTCCAAACCCTCCCCTTCGTCGCCGTCTACAATCTCTTCTTCCAAACCCTCCTCTTTGTTAGCGCCTCCATCTACACCTCCTCCTGTTGCTAAAGCTTCCAACGTTCATAATACGAATGCATCTGGAGTTCAGCTTCTAAATGTATTTCCTTTACATTCTCCTGTCACCACTAGTCCAACGAAAAAGGAAGAAAAGTTGTTGAAAATTGAAGATTTTCCACAACAGTTACTAAACACTGCTCTACTTCATATTTCAACTCTTGAAGGAAATACCTCCATGTCTTCGACATCACCTAGTGTCTCTGATGAAAAACTTCATGATTGTCTAACACTTTCATCTACACATCATCATTTCCCATCTTTTGACAACTTTGTTGAGGAACTGAGGCACAAAGTCACTCACATCAGAAATCTAAACAAAAGTGCAATAAATCCACATATAATTGAAGATCAATGGAAAAATTGCATTGCTTTTGTTAATGATTGGATGAACATCAATGTGGAATGTGGACAAAAGATTGTTGACGAAAATACATCATCAAATCCACATATTATCATTAATCGGGAAGAACCCACAATGAGTTCCACTCGACCAATTCAAAGCCAACCAGTGCAATTCTCTGCCACCGAAGAAGATCGTGACAACCTGGCAGGGGTGTTCAAATCCAAACCAATCCAAAATAAAATCGCAAACCGATCCAAAAAAATTGAAAACCGCAAAAAATCGAATACTTTTGGATGCGATTGGAAGTTGTTTTGTAAAAACCGGTAAGATTGGATCGAATTTCAGATAACTTTTTCAAAACTGAACCGAATCGCAAAAAGTAAATATTAATACTTATTTTTTCGTTTATTAGTATTATGTGTTGATCTTATATATTTCACTAATTTAATCTATATTATTATTACTTCATATGTTTCAATAATAATCGATAACTTTCATAACATAATTTTATTTTTTTAATATATTTTGCATCCAACTTATTATTGTACCTTGTTTGTGTAATATTAAGTTTAATAAAAAAAATTATATCCTTAAAAAAAGTAAAAGTAAAATAAAATATTATGTATTTTGCATATCCAAAAACCGATCCAAATTAAGCTGCATATATTTGGATCGGTTAGCTTCAGATTTTTTTTAAATAGTAATCCAAACCGAACCGCATGTGACTTTTATTTTGGATAAGATGATAGTTTGCCTCAAAAGTTTAAACCATACCACGAGCACACCTACAACTTGATACAAACAACTCAAAAGAGGTTTGAAGATCTCGTCATATAGTGTTTTTAGTATAAATTAGGAGTCATTTTAGAGTCTGCTTAGTAACTTTTCATTATGTCTTAGTTGAGTTTTGTAAATAAACCAATGGATGAGCATGGAAAGGAAATTATGCGTACAATACCTTGAACCATATCAAATCATCAAAAGTAGACATCTTTGTGGCCATGTTATACTTTTTTATAAGATTAGTATCCAGTGGTTTCTTGGGGTCTAGTCACCACCAACGTTTTAGTGAGGAGAAGTGGGAGAAGAGATGAAGAAAAGTTGAAGGATCAATTACTGGTACATGAACGATGCATACTATGAGTAGTGTGTCGTGCAACTGAGGAGATTTAGAAGGCCAGGAGCAACCGAAATCACCCTAGAGCGAGGAGTCGTCATACAATGATCTTTTATTCATGTATTTCTTTACATATGCAATTTTTATGTTTAGTTATCATCAGTAGCTAGTTTCCTGGATCAAGTCATGCAGAAGACCTTCTTTGTAACTACTTGAACTATGTAATTTGTTGAGTACTTTTGAATGCAATTGAGTTACTTAGTTTTATTCTTTTACACTCAGTTTGGTAGGATAGAAATAGAGAAGAGAGAAGTTGAAGAGAGATGATGAACTTTCCCTATTTAATGGTGATGAGAAATAGGGGAGAGAGACTAAGAATCTGTGGGTCCCACACAAAATTCTTTCTCCTCATAACCGACTAAAAATGGAAGAGAGATGGGACGCTTTTCTATATTTCTATTAGGGTTAATTAAGTAAATGATCCCTATAAATATTTAGAATTTTGTTTTTAGTTCTTACAAAATAAAATCACACTTTTTAGTCCCTATAAAATTTTCCATCAGCATTTTTAGTCCCTATAAAAATTTTCTATCAGCATTTTTAGTTCCTGTCAAAAAATTTCATCAACATTTTTGGTCCCTAAAATGCTTAAGGAAAATGTAACAGGGACTAAAAATTGTGATTTTATTTTGTAGGGACTAAAAAC
>Ga0228711_1002714_pt1 | contig 27354 bp, 10 predicted proteins | sample MedpolnodulmetaG_2_FD_177996 | JGI IMG/M metagenome (GOLD analysis project Ga0228711, IMG submission 177996) | Root nodule microbial communities from Medicago polymorpha collected in Santa Monica, California, United States - brown nodules | ecosystem: Host-associated > Plants > Roots > Nodule... | reverse complement strand
TGGTTTTTTTTTTTTTTTTTTTATATTTTTTTTTTTTTTTTGTTAATTTCTATTTCTTTGCTTAAAAAATCGAATCGATCTTTATTCGCAATTCACTCGCATTTTATCTGCTTTCAGCTTTTACTTATGTTTTTTTTAACATTTTCGTTCTCCACTATTCATTGCCTTTTTTTTTAAATATCTTTTTTAAATTTGGTTTCCATTCAACTGAGAGAATCTAACATTAGACGTTGAAAGGATTACACTCCAAGGTTTCAAGTCAACATCACAAGGCCAACTCAAGTGGGTTATTCATCGTCTCACTTAACACTCTTTCAAGTAGTCAAGGAACCGACAGTAGAGGGACAAAGTTTATTTCGCGGCATAATTATATGAAGCAAAAGGAAATCATGGTTGAGAGCTATTAGCCGAATTCTAAAATAACTTTCCAGTCCAGAAAAGGAAACAGACGCCAACACATACCTAAATCAAAAATCCACTATATGCAATATATAAAGCCAAAGCACACAGCTTCTAAAGCATGGCTTCCAATATAACCAATCCTCCTTTCACCCTTGGTAAATATTGTGTCACACTGACCTCAAGCTTGGTTCTAGCAGCTTTAGTTTCTCTCACAGTTCAAGTCTTCTACTTCTCACCCATAGATCCAATTTTGCTAGAAATACCACCATCTGTATTTTCAATTTCTTCAACAAAAAACAACCAATTACAGGTGAAAATTTTATCAATATTTATTACATAATCTAATTATAGCTACTGTTCAAATAATATGTATTTAATTGTCTATGATTGTTTCCATATAATAGAATGTGATTAAACTTGGAGAAGGATTTCTGAAACAACCAGAAGATGTTTGTTTTGATAAAAATGGTGTCCTTTATACAGCTACAAGAGATGGATGGATTAAAAGAATGGTTAGGAATGGAAATTGGGAGAATTGGAAGCATATAGATAGCTCTTCTTTGCTTGGAATCACTACATCTAAAGATGGTGGTCTCATTGTCTGTGATGCATCCAAGGTAAATAATAAATATATATTCCTGTGATACTTGGCTAAGAATTTATTTAAGAACATTATGAGTCAATTATAGGTCTAGATAAAATTCTGCATGAGCAAATAACACAATTATATTTTGCAGGGTTTATTCAAGGTTACAGAAGATGGTTTCAGGGTTATCCTTTCACAAGTGAATGGTTCTCAATTAATGTGAGTTTTAAACAAATAATTCATAAGACGACTTTGAGTGTTACAAGCAATGTTTCTAATTGTAGACCATCACATGACGCGGCCGCAATATATTGCAGTTGCATGCAGTCGTCTGCAACTGCATGCAGCCGCAATTGCCATGTGAAAGTAAATCACAATAAAAATTGCATCACAACATTTCATCCTAGTAGGTGCAACGGCCGCATCAGGTTTCATCAGGCCGTTACATATTATGTATTGCTCGTACAAATTATCTTTCTATCCTCTTTTTTCTTTAATAGTAGTAGTAGATTTAGATAGTATTTTAAAGGATTGGAGATATTTTAAAGTGAAACAAAATTGAAAATGAAATATGAAATATACATGATATTAAATAGAGAAAATAGGATATATCCTTTTGTCAAAAAATAAAATAAAAGGAGATATATCCTTTTGGGTTAGACTTTTTCTTTTTAATTTACCCATTTATTTAAATTATGTTATCATTTTTATAATATTATTTAAATTATTAATTAAAAAATTACTTAAATCTAAAAAATCTTATTTGTAAAAAAAAATCTAACTACAATGAACTGCAACGGTAAAAGTGGATAGACAAGCACGTTAGTGTCCATCTATCTACTATAAATTTTAATATTTGATGCTAATTATTAAAAATAAATTCATGATGAAACTGAGTTGAGGTCGAACTTCCGACCTCAACTCAACTAAATTGTGTTTCCAAAGTTTGTATGCTTTGGACCTTTTGTGTGAGCTCTCACGGTTTTATTTATAAAAGACGTCATAAACTACCATTGATCTTTTCTTGTATAACGGAACAAGACAAGACTCTATGTAATGTTGGTAGTATTTCTATGAAAAGAAGATAGGTATCCTAATTGTACATGTGGGCACATTCACATTGCATGACTTCTAATTACTCCAACAAGATGATAATAGCATAGTCAGATAAAATTAGCCACGTACAAGCTGTGAAAGAATCTTGCCTTTTTTTGGACCACTGGGTTGGAATGACTATGAACGATCGAAGACAAGATTACTCTCATTTTGGTTTTAGATGCGTACAAGACTACTACTTCAAGCTTTTGTTTCCTTTTCCACCTAGTCGATGTTGTCCACCACACATTTAAACTATAGACAAGTAACCGCCTATTTTATCAATTAGGTTGGTTTAGTGGAAGGGGTTATACTTCATAATGTTGCAAATTAAAGATTGAATCCAACTGTGTGAGTGTGAGGTATTCTTATTCAGTGTCTGACATGTCTCAAATAAGATTACAATTAGTAGTAAAAACATATGAAAAACAAAATAGAAAATATTGTCAACAAAATTGACTATTCTTCTTTAGTGAGATTTTTTTTTCTTCTAAATTTGTTTTATTCGTCATAGAATCCAAGCTCTTACTTAAGAGATCTTACTTAAGAAAACCGTCAAAATTGTCTTGATTTCGTATACGTTCGTAAGATCATGAATATTTTAAACATGTCTAAAACGTTACACACTTTAGTCCTTCTCCTAGTGTATGTTCATTAAGGAAGCCTACTATGGTCACAAATATACTGCCAATTGGTCCATATATATACTATTCACTATTAATTTTCTTGCAAATATGCACTAGCTATTAAATTCATAAGTCACATCTAAGATTTTTCTTATGATTTGGACCAGGTTTGCCGATGATGTAATAGAAGCATCAGATGGGAATATATACTTCAGTATTGGTAGTAACAAATTTGGTTTACACGATTGGTATTTGGATTTGCTAGAGGCAAGACCTCATGGACAACTTTTAAAGTATAATCCCACGTTAAATGAGACAGTTATAGTCATTGATAATTTGACATTTGCAAATGGTGTTGCACTGTCCAAGGATGAAGATTATGTTGTGGTGTGCGAAACTTGGAAGTAAGTAAATATCTTGATTAGATTTTGCTCTTTCCTCTCTATAGGGGTTTCACAACCTATAGAAGTTAAGTTTTTATCCATTTGAGCCAGATGAGTTCATAAATTTAAACTAGAAATGGTTCATGTCAACCGGTGTCTTAAAAATATTGTTTAAACATTTTAAATAAAACAATTATTTATGAAAAAAAGCTAACTATTTCAAATTTCAATACATTTAATACACATTCTTTCATAAAAACCTATTATTTTAGACTATTAAGCAATGTCTTTATGACATTCTTTAGCATTTCTCTAAACAATGTCCTTAAGTTTTTATGAGCATTGTCATATATGTAAAAAAAATATTTTGTTGTGGTGTATTATGAGCTACTTTATAGCAACTTACCAATTGAGTACAAATATAAAATGGGAAAGGCTTACATGTGTCCTAAAAATGCATGTTCGTAAACCAAAAATAGAAAGTGTATATCGGAAATTTTGTCAATTTATTTCTTAAAATTTTAAAAATTACTTTTCCTTTCGATATACAGTTATCTTTTGTGGAATCTTTAACATGCGTCTAGGGCACATGTTAGCATTACTTATATTCTAAAAACAATTTGTTCAATGTAGGACTTTGGAGGGAGGAGAGAGGAGAGAGGAGAGAAAAATAAAATGAGAAAAATCCACGACCTTGTTTTGAAGAGTGCTTTCGAGAGAATATTTATAACTAGTATTTTATTTGGTTCAAGAGTAGTATAAAGAGATAGGAATGGTCAAGAAATTAATTCAAAATCTTTTAAAGTCCTTCAATGTGATTTTCATAATGTTCAGAAAACTAAAATGGAAATCGAATTGGTAAGACCTCTCAATCATGGTTCAATTGGTTGAACCACGGATGAATAAATGATTAATTAAAAAACTAATTAGAATGAATCAATTATTGTTCAATCCAGTTCATACAAGCTAAGAACTGATTGTGGTTGAACCAATTGATGGACTTATTGGTTTCAAATTTGACTTTTTGAACAATTCGCTCTTCTCCTAACTATTTTTGCTCGCTCCCAACTGAAAAGACGTAATTACCCCTGCGTGAGTTAACTCATGCTTATAAATCATGTTTGAGTTAACTCACGTAGGTTATAAACCTTGCGTGACTTAAGTCACAAAGGGGTATTTTTGGAAGTTTGGTTGGGAGTAAGCGAAAACAGTTGAGAAGAAAAATAAACCTCCATAAAAGGTGGAGACTACTCTTCCATTTTATCCTCCTTTTATCCTAAAAACTCTATTCCCCTCCTAACTCTGACACAAAACATAAGAAGTTTCTTAAGGATTCAACTATTAGAGCAAAATATGCATAAATTATTTAAATATGACCATATATTTTCTTTAGTTGTCTAGAAATATTGAGTTTATAAAGTTTTGGTCAAAGATTTATAAAGATTGGCATAGTGGGGTGGGGTAACTTGATAGTGGTAATACAATCTAAGATGGGTTGCCTGAAATTTGGTCATTGGAGATGCTTGCCCAGTCTTGATTCATGACATATAGATTTTGTTGTTGCTTTTTTTAAACCAGATTTAGGTGTTTGAGGCATTGGCTAAAAGGATTTAACAAAGGCAAAACAGATATCTTCATTGAAAACCTCCCTGGTGGACCTGACAATATCAATCTTGCTCCTGATGGCTCATTTTGGATCGCTTTGGTTCAAGTAATGCTACTATGAACTTGTTTTTATTGGGGACCATCTTCCTTTTTAACTGTTATTTTTATTTAATATTTAGATTTTGGTTGGTTATACTACCTATAGTGTCTCCAATGAAAGACGTTGATTTATTTTTCATAAATATTGATGCTGCAGTTAACTTCTGAAAGGCTGGGGTTTGTGCATACCTCTAAAGTATCCAAGCACTTGTTAGCTTCATTTCCAAGGCTATTTAATCTGATCAATAGTGCAACAAAATCAGCTATGGTAGTAAATGTTGGAACTGAAGGCAAGATTATCAGAAAGTTTGATGATAATGAAGGGAAGGTGATTAGTTTTGTAACTTCAGCTATGGAGTTTGAGGATCATCTTTACCTAGGAAGTCTTAATTCTGACTTTGTTGGAAAATTACCACTGCCAAGTGCATAGTGATGTTCAGATCTTACTGAATAAGGAGTGTGTATCATCATATGTGTTTTGATCTGTCGGGTTTAGACAAAGCACACCTTGTAAAATACTATCCATATTATACAAATTTGTGTCTTTCATTGATCTGACGAATGATAAAGGCAAAATTAGTAATCAGAAACATAAGACAGACAATCAATAAGATGCACTATCACCTGTGTGAAAGATGAAACTAGAGTATTTCTCAAATGGCCCAAAGTTGGCACTTCATATTGTAACTAAAACTCAAGACCATAGTACGTACAAGAATCATTCTACTGTATCCTCATCTTCTTTTCTACTCTTGATGAGTGTTTCTTTGTGTCACTTGATCGATCTCTTTTCTCTTTCTTACTATTTACAAATTCAGCAAAGGATGGTATTGGTGGTAAGTTTGTATTAAAAGAACTTTCTATTGGCATATCACATGGGATTGTTTCTGTTATAGCATTTCCTGAGAGCTCATTGCCAGTTTCTTCAGCATTTACTGCGAGCTCATTGACAGTTTCTTCTTTTGCACAAGGATCTGAAGCAGGTAGCGGTGTGAGGAGATGTTCAGCTCCAGAGAAGACACTCGGTGATAAGGAAGCATCACTTTCACAAAGTCGGTTCATCAGATCGACGAAACTTGTAGTTTTCAACCACCTGATAGTACTTGCCACTTTGGAATAATAGAATGATTTGCCAGTCTTGCCATATTTCTTGTAGCATTCATCCTCGAGAAGAGATGCCGAGGTTTCCATTTCAATCCTGAAGAAATATTTTAAATTAGGAAAAGAAATACGGAAACAGCTCACACCCTAACTGCAATTGCTGCTTCAAATTGTTCAGGGGTGGGGAGGCTGTCTTGAACAAACACGATAATAAACAAGGTACTTGGAACTTGAGAGCATGTGCTTTAGTTGTGAAATTGTTTAGTCATGGTACTATGGTGAAATATTTAGGTTTGTTATTTGAATAGTTCACCAATCGAATAAAACGAGTAACAAAACTCTTAATTCGATACTCCAACGATTAGGGTGTTCCTATGTTAATCCTGATGACTTTTATTACCTAACTAAAATCCTTCAAAAACTAAAGTATAGTCATAATAGTCCTTTGTCAAAAAAAAAAGTCATACTAGTCCTTCAAAAAAAAACTCCACAAAGTTATTGCGTATTCGTTTAAGGATCCAACAGCCAAGTTTGCCATGGACACACATGGATATGTGTGAGCAAACAAACACTTGTTCTCTCAAAGATACACAGTTGTCAACAAATTCATTTAAAGTGGAGTGGAGGATTAAAGTCGTGATACAAAAGGAAAAATGTTTGTGACAAATCTGTATCTTTGAGGGACTTCTTTGCTGAAAATTTATTCGGAGACTAATTAGTCTTTAAGGGACTAATTTACTGACAAGTGTTTAGAGGTCTAATGTGACAACACTTTAATCTTTAGAGGACTGCGATTTTTGAACAAGATGCTATTGCATGTCAAATACATCACGGACTTGTTATAGCAATTAGATGATGAGAAACTTCAATTGGGTGGTTTTCCTGTTGTGGCAGACTGAGGTGTCATATAAAAGAACTTAAACTAGCAAGAAGGATGTTTACATACTTAAAGTCGTCAAGCCGTTGCTGAGCCTCTTTTAAAGCATTTTGTAATCTCTGCCTGCTTGCCTCTCGCAATGCATCAGAAATAGCATTCTTGTCAATTTTGTTTCTCTGTAAATCATATTAGATACGTGAGTATGAGACAGGAAGATAGGGGTGCTGTAACAATTTCTGCTGCGTTCATCTTAACAGTACTCAGCTAAGAATATAAACAAGAGACTTGAAAATAAACTATTTTACCTTTCCAATTACAGATTGTAAACCATAACAAATTCTACTATGGTGCCAGCCAAAGGTTCTAACCATGGGAAATAGAACTAGGCATAGAGAAAATAGAGAACATACTTTTTTCAACAGAGTGGGTACAATGCGTACAAGACGAACCTGTTTATTAGTATTCTCATTTTGATAGTACTTTTCTTCTGCCCTCTGTAACAAATCAAGCTTTTCATTTACTCCCAGTCTGGATTGACCCTTTGACCGGGCTAGATTGTTGACCACCTCATTACCGTCTGCCAACAAATATTCATTCACATGAATGAACAATCTACTAACCACTACATCACCACAACAGTAAAACAAATGCAATTGAAATAAACTTGGTACCACCATCTATGTCGGAAATATCTTCCTCTGATCCACTTGCTTCCTCATCTCGGTTCCAGAATTCAGATAACTGTCCTCCATCAATTGCTTCAGTGGAACTGAAAAAAATGACCGTGGTGGATATACAAGAAAACTAGGCATTATTTAACTGGATTAATTAATGTACCAAAAGGAAATCACCACCAAGCCAACTACAAGTTCAGCACACAATCTTGCTGGCATAAACTACTTTTTTTTTTTAATTTCCTCCTCTATATTTTTCTCTCACAGATTTCTTTAAGACTAGAAATGAGAGGCCAGAAGGCAAAATCACATGGTAGGTATTACAAAACCCTATGCTAATGGCACGGTCAGCCGGTCATACACAGCCAAAGACAACGCAAAAGTAATATATAAACCCTATCATAGCCATAGTACACTATTTGATGCTCTAATGTCAGATATACTAACAAACCGATCATTGTCTTCCAATGGTACCTATCATTAGTATAAAACACAACTACAGATCATGTATTCTCAATATGTTTTTCGGTTTATCAACTTTAAGTTAAATTTCCAATGCATGAAGGTCTTTTACCTGGTAATGAAAACTCGAGAACCGCCTCTCTGATGTAGAGCACAAGCAGCTGAAAGATCCTCCAAATTTCTGGCAACTAAGTTTGGGTGTTTACAGGAGTCGCATGTTTTTCCACATAGTGATGTTGTTACCTGTTTGGAACAAAGTAAAGTATCTACTTGAGTCCATATGAATCACACCACGTAATACCAGGTTGGTATCTCCATTTCCTAAATAGAGAGGATCCCAACTCCTCCATAATACCTAGTTCTGTATATTTCATTACCTGCTCCCCAAAACTCTCGAGAATTATTTTCCTACGACATCCAGATCCTTCACAATATTCAACCATCTACATGTTTTACATAAAGATTACATTACTTAAATGCATTCGGGCATTGTGCTTAGATACCATGTCAAAAGAAGCATGCAAGGATTTAGATGTTACCTGATTGAAAGCAGTCAGGGACATTCTGGTTGATTCTTCTTGTGAACTTGATGATTGTGATTTCTTGCTACCTGAGTTGCGTAATATAAATTCCTGAAATAGATTATAGTAAGAGAAAACAAGTCCGATAACAAAACAAGATCAAAGCATCAAGTTAAATAAGTCAACCATTCTTCTGCGATCATCTACTCCATAGTACAACAGACTTGTAGAGGGCAATTGATCACGACCAGCTCTGCCGGACTCTTGATAGAATGCTTCCATTGACTTTGGAATATTGAAGTGGCACACAATTCTCACATCCTTTCTATCGATGCCCTGTAATTTGATCTTAATTTATTAATCGCTAATCACATGAATATAAAAAGATTATAGCATTAAAACTTCATATAGAAGCTTCAATCAAATTTATAGTAAACAGCCACTTACCATCCTGAACGAACACCAAAGGTTCAGTAACTGAATGCAACAGAAACGCTCCATGCAGAGTATAGAAAAAAAAAGAAATAAATACATCACAATCTCAAATAATTCATCAATCATTGGCATCAGAATAAAATCAGAAGATGTGCATATACTTATAACTTTTATACATTTGTGCTGATTCGCTACTCTCGTTTTTATTAATCTCGGTTGGGTGTATAATGTATTGATAGATCAGATTCACTGTAATACTCCATTGAATAATGACAGCGATGCCATACTCTCTTATATGTTGTCATAAAGTGAATTATAAATAGCCTGAAATAGTGTTCACAATAGTGCTCCTATGTTTTCAGCAGGGGTAGTTGTCCATGCTATCCCTGTAGCATTGCGATTTCTTAATGCTGTGCCAGTGGTGCAAGCTATCTGCACCATCTGGTTAGGAATACCACATTTCCTTCTACACACACTTGTATAAAGACTGGCAATGGGAAAAAAGCATAAAACACAATCATGCACAATTTAATGCAGTACATCCAAACATGCCAACAACCACAGATGATAACAGTCAAAATAAAATTACAAGATCATGTCTCAAGATTGTGATCTTAATCGTAGAATCAGTCTACTGTCAAAGTAAAATTACAAGGTAATGTCCATGAGAACCAATGTTTTTAGCATCACGATCTAAATCATGGGAGAATACAATCCTACGATTTTTCATGTTGTAGTCACAATCACATCTCAGTGGAATCAGTGTATGATCACCGGTTTTCATTGTTAAATCAGGATATGTGATCTCAGATGACCCCAAAAGGGCCAGAATTGAGTCTCATTTTGCAACCCAGTTTAAAAACACATCAATTTCCCCCTAATTCCCGACCAAACTTCCTTTACCCCTCAGCCTCACTAGCTCTTTGTGCCTCCTCCCTCTCTTTTCTCTTCCTAGAACTGTGACCACCTATGGTTAAGATCAGTGATCCTACACCGATTTCGCCGAGATGAAATCTTACCTATGATCCAGCAAGGAAAGCACATGAAAAATCGTAGGAATCATGAGCTTACAACAATGTGAAAAACTCTTGTCCTCATATGAGCACTGTGCATAAACTTAAAGTCTAAATATGCGTAAAAATCAATACAAAATACATTTATGAGATTAAGTAATCAGATAATATACATCGCCAAAGAATTTGGGGAGGGGTGGAGTTGTCTATATGAAAAATTTTCTTCAAAACTGTACCGTCAATATATTCCTAAGGACCTAAGAACCATCCAAAAGACACAAAGAACCCTCCAGAAGGGCCAGGACACCCTTCAGAAAGCTCCCTAGGCCTGGGGCGCGCCCTTCAGTAGGCTCCGCCTTGCCTAGCTTCTAGATACTTCTAGAAGCCGGATAAAATACCAAAAGCCCAGCTTACTTAGGGCACAAGTTTCGTAAGAACAAAGCCCATAGCAGGCTATAAATACCACCCTTGAGATCAGTCTCAAGGCATCTCATAAACAGTCTAAACCCTAGATACGATTATTGTACTCTTGCTAGTACAAAAAGAAACCACTTCGGTTATTCAATTAAATAAGTCAACCACTTTTGGGAAAAGTGTTCGTCTTAAACAGCAAGAAAATACAGCAAAAAAGCTGGACATTAGTGGTCAACAAACTCAATGGCATGTGCAAGGGTGGTGATCCAAATGTCTTCTTGCAAGTGACTACTGCAGGCTACACTCACAGAATTCTACCTCGATGAGACAATCTAGGTAACTTCAACTGTTAACAGTGATGTTCATCGAGTGTTCACTTATGAGGGCAGATTACAATATTTGACATTTCCATTGATTCAATCAAAGAGAAAATCTAAGTCGAGTGCATTAACGATGTTGGTCACATTGTCCCTTTGTTTTGATTCTTTTGAAATGAAACTACTAGTACTAAAATTACTTCAACTGCACCAGGGAAAATTTTGTATAATATAGTATTAGAAAGTTAACCATGCCACTTAACACAAATCAAAACGAAAAACATACCCAAAAGCGACAGTGGCAACAACAACTTTTGTTTTTGAAGAAATCCAATCATGTAGCACAGAAGTTCGCATTTTATTATTCAGTCCTGCGTGATAAGCTGAAAAAACCGGAAAATTATGAATATTAAATCAAGGGAGGGGTCAACTTGTATGATTGAAGGAGAAGCTTCTCCCACACGTTTTTTTTTTTTTTAAGTCTTTCTTAATATTACATGTATTATGTCTATTAGTTGCTCACAATATTTGATAATATTGTTCTTATTGCCCCTCAACTTCTTGTCCCATATTTTGTATATATTCATTGTACACCGTACATTTTTTGTGGTTTAGAAAAGTATGACTTATAATCTTGTTCCCTACTTTAAAAAATTTAGTCTTTACTTCTTTATCAAGCTTTTGTTGCCTATAAATTTATTTTAATTCATTTTGTTCTTTTCTCTTCTATCTTATGTGCCTCTCTTCTTCTCATTCTTATTTTGCCTCAATTTCTAAGGTCTTATCCTTCATGAATAGTTGAATGATTGTTTGGCTACTTAGAGAATCCCCTACTGATAAAATGAGGAAATCATCAATGTTTTCAAAATATGATCACCTGTACAGAACTATTATAATGTAAATTTATAGCATATTATGTTTATAGTATTAGTGTATTATAATGCAACACTTTTACTTATATGCATATATTCAAGGTCCCTTTAGTTGCAATAAATCATTTTGCAAAGGCATTAAAATACATAAAAATATTACCAGCACAAGAAATGCCACTTTGGGATAGATGAGCTGACAAGTCATCACACATGGAACGTTCAAGGCAGTAAATTATCGCACAAACATCGCCCATAGATTTGAGTCTATCAGATAAATCAGAATAAGCATTGTCCAATAGATCTTTGTACCTAACTGTATGATGAAAACATCAAGTCAGATTTGATTGAATTTATAAGTAAAAGCATGCCTGCATCTTATGCAAAATTAACATATAAAGCAATTCACCAATAAAACTTATTGAGTAACTGGAATGCTCAAAATAGCCCTAAATTTACTGGATTGGAATCGGACGGATTGCTTCAAATATGTTTCATTTGTATCTTATTTATTTTCATGCAAATGTTTTTTTTTTTTTTCTAAACAGAAATTAGCTTGTAAGTTTTTTGCTTTCTTCTATCTTCTCGTTGATAGCATTGTTGTCACGAAACTGAAGTTACATTTAGGTAGCGACTGGATTGATTCATTATTTATGTGCCAACCACATTACATTTGATAGAGGACAGTGATGGTTTCCCATTACTAACATGGAAATTATGACCTAGAAGCAGGGTGAAACTGGAATCTGAATTGATTTATTGATGTGAATCAAACAGCAAGCAGGATTGACTGACCTTCATAATATATATTAGGACGGTTAAAAGAAGTCTTCAGTATTAATGCATTTTGCATGTGCAATGATTCCACTACATCCTTCTGAACCCTGAAGAAAATAAATACCAAGAAATTAATGTGACGATGTGATTCTCGTTTTTCACACCTCATGCCAAGAGAAAAAATAAAGAAAATGAAAGAGAATGCCTGCTTCAAAAATGCTACTCAGAATGTGCAATGATCGATGAGATAAACAGAGCATACTCTTTGAATTTGAATATTTTAAAGCCATATTATCATAAAACAATATGACAGACCGATAATATAAAAGCAATTCTATCATGATAATACACACACAACAGACACAATTACATGCCACCAACAGGAGAATAGAAATTTCAGAAATCCACAACAATCGGAAGATTATTATTCAGAAGAATAGATAGAAATGCATAAACATAGGATTTCATATGAAATTTGCTCATGCACAATTTTTTTTTTTTTTTATAGGGTTCAGGCACAAAAAGTAATAGCAAAAATAAGATAATTCTATAAAAGAAATTAAATTAAGAAAACTCACTTAGGAACAGCAGTAGCGGTTAGAGCTAATATTGGTACATCTGGTAGGTGGCTTCTCAGAGTTGAAAGCTTACGGTAGCTAGGTCTGTTCCCAAATACAAAAAGAAAAGGGAATAGCACATCATCAGAATAAACTCCAACCAAAACTGTATTATCATAGGAAACCTTGAGCTTTTAGATTAGTTACTTCAAGAGCAGCACCTAACATGGACAAGTGCAAAACTGTGGCATGTGTGATTGAACTTGTTTACATTTTTAAATTTAATAATGAAAGATTGAGATGAGAACAACATTATATCAAAATCACCTAAAAATAACAAAAAGTAAACTGATTGGTATCAGTGTTCTGTTTTAAATCTGGATGACCTATCAAGCCCATAATGGCCCAAAACAATCTAATGACCAATCAATCCCTAATATACCGCACATCTTATTCCTCACTCTCGCACATCGTTATTAATATCATATTCATCACATCCTAAGAAATTTCATCAAGAAAAATTCAAATGGATAGTAGCATAATGAATAGAAAAACCTGAAATCATGACCCCAGGAAGAGATGCAATGTGCCTGAAAATTATGAATAAGTAAAATTATCAAAGATGGTCATAAAATTCCAACAGAAATTTGAAATAGTCTTTCCGGCTAGACCTCGTCAATGGCAATGAGACTTAGCAAACCCCTGGAATGAATCTTCGTCAGCTTTGACATAAACCCTGGGGTTGCTATCAACTCTGGAGTAACATATAGCAGCCTTGTAGACGGTTTTCCAGAACCAAGGTCCTCATGAATCTTAAACATAAAACAGAAAAATTAGTTTCCTAAATTAATAACACAGAACAAGTAAGAAATTGACTACACACTCATATAAGTGAATTTGGCAAGGATCCTTTTCCTTCCCCCATATTAAACAAGGGGTAAATTCTATAATCGAACGTCAGTAGCCCAATAATGCGGTTCAGGGATAAGATATCGAAGAATTCTAGCATTTTCATTGAGAAACACAAATTTACTAGAGACATTATTCTTGTATATCCACAAAAATCCAAACTTCAACATAAAACCCAAGATCTGAGCAAAGAGTAGTAGACTAAGATTATGTACTTATTATACAAACTAAGTTTCTATTACACATTTGTATACGTAGATACATCATTTACAATACAATATCGGCAGTATTCTAATAATCCACCTTATCTTTTGCTTTTGCTGTTTTAGTTGAGGAGAGAAACTCTGCAGCAATTCCTTTCTCCTTTAGTGCCATCACTTGGTTTTCCTAACTTGTAGGGAAAAAGAACCATATGAACCAAAATAAACCATTAACTCATAAATTCATCATGTCTGAAAAAAAAGTAAACTGATAAAATGAAAAAGATGCATACCATCAAGGCTGACAGCACTCAGCAGAATAAAAGTCAGAAATCACAACCAGTATCCTCGTATGCAAACCCGAGTGAATTATCAGACAACATTTAGCTCAGTGTAAAATACAAACTCTCGAAAAAAGGATGAAAATTATTCACCTATTAAAGGACAAACAACAAGCACAATTCCTTCTTTTGCCAATGCAGGGATCTGATAACACATCGACTTGCCTCCTCCAGTTGGCATTAGACAAAAACAATCTCTTCCTGTAACCACACAAAAAGAGCAAAGTTAACCCAAAATTAACGAAAATTCTAAAAAAAATCACCATCATTTAAGCAATTAGGTTATGTTTAAATTAACTTATTTGAGCTTATCTACTTACATAAACACTTGTGAGTTTGAGAGAGCTTACGAAAATAGCTTATGACATATCCATAAGTTATTTTCAGCTTATTTACACAATCTCTCCGAAATAGCTTATGAAAACAACTATACTACTTTATCTTTTGCTACAAAAATAGCTTATACATAAGCATTTATATAATAAACATTTATTTGTGCTATAAGCTATGAAGCACATACATGCAATCAACACCCGTAGTAATTTAAGAAAATGACATAATTGAAAGTAATCACATGTGTCCGTCTTAGACACATGCACTATACACCTTCGATTAGAAGTATGCTACTTTATCCAAACAGAACAATAGTAATAGTAATTGACCCACTTCAATTTTCCTAATGCAAAGAAAAACCACATTTATGATTTAACCACATTGTCTAATACCAATTACTACTAAATATGAAGAAAAATACCAAATTTCAATTTTGATATAAAATTCAATTGAACCTATAAAGAAAAATGCTATTTGCACCTGAAAGCACAGCTTGAATAGCTTCCAATTGCAAACCCCTAAAATCAGGATACCCAAAATGCCATCTAAGAACCTTCACAAGCGATTCCTTGCTACACAATTCCAATTTCTTCTTGTTCCCAATGGTTTCGATCAACGGTAACGGCGATTTCTTCAGATTCTTCTGCATTTCGATTCTTACCTGTGAAATCGAACATTGATTAACGAATTCTTAAATCGAAGAATTGAGAGTCGAAAGAGGAATTGAAAGTGCGAACCTTTTGATCGATGATCGATTGTTTCGCGTTTGGAGCAATGGATACTGAGAGCTAAGCGTTCGCGGGTTTTTTGCTTGGAAGTTACAGTTATGAAAAAATGTGAATGTAAATAGTTCAGGGTTTGCTAACTTGCTAACTACACCCCGAAAATTGTTACCCACACACCCGTTTCGGACGAAGTCGCAAACACCACTTAAACTCAAACACAAAAATGTGAGGTTCAAACTTCAAACTCTACTGAAGTTGTTCAACTTAATAATATGGCATTGTCGATTTAAGTTTAACACACTCATGCTTTATTAAAGTGTTTTATTTACAAAGAAGTCAATGTTTTAAAGACTGAATTCAAGTCAGATTGAAGTTGAGTTACAACAACAATAATCGATAAGTTTATACTACTGAATATTTTAAAAATAATCTTTTTTTTTGCAATTTTATGATATCGATTTTATATATCGATTACAAACAACCATTGGGACATAAAAAACTGTACCCGTGGATGTAAGGACATAAAATTTATGGTGAGAATGCCGCAAATAATTTAACGGGTTTTCGCATATAAATTATACAAATATTTTGTAAAAACAATGCATTAATATTGTTATTTTAAAACTACTTATGAGTTTTAAAAGGAGAAAAAAACTAATTTACTGGTCAACATTCTCTAGGAATAGGTTCATGCATGTCGTCAGTCACTTCTTTACAAGAATTCTGCTCTTCTCCCATCAAAAATTGCTCCCTCCGAACCAAACTTCCAAAAATACTCATGCGTGACTTAAGTCATACTGAGTGAGTTAACTCACGCAGGTTTTATAAGCTACGTGAGTTAATTCACATAGGTTATAAACCCTATGTGAGTTAAGTCACGCAGCGATATTTTCGAAAGTTTAGTTGAGAGCGAGCAATTTTTGATGGGAGAAGAGCAGAATTCTTTCTACAAGTATCATACTCATAAGTTATGAATGTTGGATCTTGTCAATCGATTTTGGGAGATATTTCATAGTTAAATGAAATTGCCTCTGACTTTGTCAAGAGTAGTTCATAATTGACTAATGAAATTGGCTCTAATTTTCAGTCGAGAACAAGTTGCAATCATATTTATCAAACCACACTTCAAGCTTATACGATATAACCTAATTTACTGGTCTTGCCAAACAAGCCTTATGAGATAGAATGTTATTAAATAAGCCAAATTGTTAAAATCAAAGCCATAAAAAATTGTTGATTGCCTGGTAAGTATTCATTCCTTAGTTACTGTTATAAATAATTAAGTGTAATCAGAACATTTTGAGTTGAATAGTAGAAATTCACTCCACATTGTACTTCATCTTTCTTTCTGATCTTCACTGTTTCTTCTTCTTGTTCTTATTTCCAATGCAAACATATATATGATCTGTGATTAAATTCAGTTACGCTCATTCAAAATGAAACCAATGTCTAGAAAATTGTGTAATTTCACACATTTGTGAATTCAATTTTTCAACCACAACTTTTCTGAATATAAATAAATCGCTATAACGTGGGGTACTCTGGAGCTACTTGAGTGCCAAAGACCTTAACTACGATGGTCTCCGAGAAAAAAAATAAAAATAGTCTCACTCCATGTTGGAACTCTAACATGGTTCTCTTCATCAGACCAAAACCACAAGGCAGCTCCCTTCTTCACTAACCGGGATGTCGTGACGGTTTGGTTTGGTGAGGAGAGGAAAAAGGGGTGGAAGAAGGATATGAATGCATGGGTTGACTACACTCAGAGTAGGCCACTGTATAAGCACCCTATAATATATAATATTTATTTGACATCATATGAAGCATTACATAGTTTTAGAACCTTGATACAACTTATACAATTCTGTCTTGTAAAATACAAAAACAAAACTATGTCCTGTTTTTCTGAGAACAACCATTCCATTTTATCCACGCAACTCATGGTAGCCGCCAATTTCTCATTGACTTGTTTATTAACCAGGTCCCCGTTTATTCTCCAGGGATAGTTATATTGAATGAGCAGATCTACAACACCCCTTGAAAACATTCAACTCAAATCTACAATGGGTGAAACATAACATTTCATATCACACCATAGAGCATTAGTACTGAATACATTCCACCCTTAACCTGTTTTCTGTACGAAAGCTTTTATGTCAAAAGCATCACCAGCAGGCGTCTTTGTAATAACACCCTACACAGAGAACAAATAATGGTCAGAGGACAGAGAGCAAATGAACCCAATACTAACCATGCAAGAGATGGAAGAGGTAAAACATACTTTCTCAGTGATGATCCCAGATATTAGATTAGCAGGTGTAACATCAAAAGCTGGATTCCACACAGATATTCCTGAGGCAGCAACCTGCTCTCCGAGTCCTCCACGCGTGTTCAACAACTCCTTGGGAGATCTCTCTTCAATGACAATTTGTTGTCCAGAAGAAAGTGATAGATCAATGGAAGTCAAGGGCGCAGCCACAAAAAAAGGTACATTATGAAACTTGGCACATAAGGCAACACTATAAGTTCCAATCTTGTTTGCTGTGTCACCTGCAATGCCAATTAAAAGAAAATAAATCTAATGATAGCTTTTATGGTTTCGAAGACACGTGATTATAGTTCACTTTCATTTCAACACAGTACCATTTGATGCAACACGATCTGCGCCAACAACAACAGCATCCACACGCCCTGCTTGCATTAATGCAGCCGCAGCAGAATCTGCTATAAGAGTTGCAGGTATTTTGTCGTGTACCAACTCATAGGCAGTAAGTCTGGATCCCTGCAATTAAGCATTATGATCTGTAAGCATCAACTCCAAACGATTTTAATCTATTAGTTTCATGGGAAGCAGTTCATGGAGAAGTGATTCTCAAGATACATGCAGGTAAAAACCTACATTAAAGAGACGTGTTCTCAAAACTACTTCAGGGTTCAGGTAATCAATTCCATCATCATCTTTAATCCCTCTAACCAGTCGGAATTTTTTTTTATTACTATTACTTGATCTCTAACTGGCATGATCATCACCAGCAGACATTCTCTGACTCAGTTAATGGAATCTAGTTTACAGGATTCAAACAAACTCTTTCCTATTTGGATTTAAACGAACCATGATACCAATTGAAGTATATCTAAAATTTGAATGCTCTAATACAGAAATGCATTTCATATTTTGAAACTTGAAATTTGAAGATAGAACATAAACCAGAAGATTAACACATACAGATCATATTGTTGAAGGGGAAACTTCAATGTGCATCTTCTCGCAAAAGAGAATCGGGTATTACTATATTTGGAAAAATGCACTCACTTGATTGAAGGGGCGTGTTTCTGTGCAGTAAGCCCTTTCTAAAACTCCCCCGCTGTAAAGTGCACGGATTACACCAAGAGCAGTACCATATCCAGCTGTAGCCAAACTGAGTAACAAATCAAACACAAATGCATGTGAGTACTGAGTACAACTAGACACCTTCTCACTTTGTCGATCAAATGAAGAAAAAAAAAACAAAAGATATTTATGTTTAAACTTTATGTATTATAATAATAAGTGATGGAATTGTAGCAGGCACCTTCCAGTATTGCAATGGGTCAAAACAGAAAGCTTCAGTTTTTCAGTTTGGTTTTGAATAAAACTAGCTCCATAAGTTCCAATTGCTCTGTTCGATGCAACATCATCCTCAAGCATTATTTCAGCAGCCTCTAGATAAGCCTAGAAAATAATTCAACAGATTCAGGTTCGATTGGCTATATCAAAAATAGGAGTAAAAAGGTACAAAATGTCCCTTGTTTATACAAGAATTTGTCATTATAAATCTATAATAAATCTTAGAAGCACCTGAAACACACCCTTGGCCTCTGAAGTGGTAGCAGCAGCCTTAGATATGATTTCTTTTAGTTTGGTCGCAGCGTCTGATAAGTTAACCGCGGTTGGCCGACTAGAAGAGCATGAAGATAGAAAATAAAACTTAAACTCATGCTTGAAAGGAACTTCATGACAACAAGCTCAACTTCTTAAGGAGGAACTTCAACATGCTAAATGCTATTTATTTATCAGGCAATGGCATGACTAGGATCATCCACAATAAGTAGATTGATATCTTGCTAAAACAGGTAATGGAGAAAATACCTCGAGACAAGATAGTCCAACTTCTTCTGCAGGAAATAAACAGCGTCATCAGTAGACCCATTAAAATCATCTAAATTGGACACCTCCACAGCCAGCGAAAGTGCCGCTGCAATTGCAATAGCAGGTGCTCCCCGGACAACCATATCTCGTATAGCATTCCTGAGAAGGTCATAATATAGAGATATTAGTGTACGCTCATACACTGATCAAAATTTCAGACTCGATAGACTTTCTTTTCTCCTCACTTTCTACTTCAATAGCTAGGGTTCGAAATCCCATACTGCATCACGTCAGGTGGACACAACATATCATTTCAAAATGGACCCAAAAGTGCATCATCAATAAACGATTAACAACCGCGGTTCCAATTTAAATCCTTGATAAAATCATTACAATTGAACACTAAAGAAAATTATCTAGACCTAATTTGGATTAGCTTTTAGCTAACGAAAGCTTCTAAATTAAAATAAAATTATGGTTCTCATCTAGAAAAAAAAAATATTAAAAAAAAATAAAAAAGTCCTAAATAGTTATAGATATGCTCAACTCTTCTACTATATTTATGTGTTAGAGGTAAAGTGTAAATAGCTTGACTCCGTATGAAACACAAGGCAGCAAAAAAAAAAGGTCAGGTTAGCTATCCGAGTTTAAAAAAAGGTATGTAATTGCAATCTGAGCCGGGACATGACAGTTTTAAATGTGGCTGATACTATAACTCAACCGCAATTGAGGTATCAGAGATCCCATTTGACCGTAATTCTCCATAATATCAAGGATCACAACCCAACCACGGCCTTTTTTTTTCGTTTGAAAACTCGATATCTGGCCAAGGACCACTCATTAGAGGCATCGGATTCAACCATCCATTTGCGGGGCCATTTAAAGTCAAAGCAAAGCTTTACATGGACTAGCCCACCAAAATTGGTAGATGGGGTAATCGACCCAGAGACCTTGATAGAAGCACACTTCATGATCCTAAGCGAACACTATCAGACCAACCCAAGATAGTTTAACATAATCAAACTTATACATATAAAAACTATAATTAAACTATGAGTCAATGTTATAACTTTACATATCAAAATCCAAGTTACAAGACTTCACACAAAGCATAACAAGAGCTAATAAAAATCACAGAAAATTTCACCCTGTGATTTAAACTAAAATATGTTACTTACCAGCCATCATTAGAATCACGAATTTCCAAGTAAACGCTTTCTAAAGGAAGCTTTGTCTGCACAAAAACAATTATTATCAGCAATAACAAAAAAAAAGAGAGAGAATGAAATTGAAGGTGAAGTGAAGTGGGAAAATGAGAACCTGATCGAGAAGCTGAAGAGAACCACGGTTGTAGCGAATTGCTTGGAGCATGTTCGTAGCGTTGGAATCAGATGCCATAGAGAGAGAGAGAGAGAGAGAGTATCGACTGAGAGTGGCGTGCGTGCAATGAAGCTGGAATGATGCGGAGAAAAATTGTATTTTTTTTTTGTCAAGGAGCTCACGGATTTCAAATGTGGTGAAGTGGGCCGGGTTCGAACTTCGAACCCCGACCCTGCATATATTATACATTTGTTCTCCCTGCCAACTGGTATTTTTCCTTCCTTAATACTTTTCCAGATATATCACAAAAAAATATTTATTTATACTTCCCTAACAAAAAAAAAATATTTACACTAGAAAAAATGAGCATTCACGTGTTAGTCTTTCCATTCTTTTTATTGTGGTAACGCGTATAAATTATGAACATTAATTTTTATGAAATTTTGTCTGTGTAATATTTTTCTATTAATTTATTTAAAAAATAAACTATAGTTTGTGTGAGTTTTGTCTACGAGGTATTGGTATTTAACCAAATTTCAAGGTGCTCGAAAATTTACCAATAAAAATATGCTTTTTTTAAGACTGTATGATCTCGATCGGACACTCAAAGATCGTCTGATTACATGTAGCATGTGATTGTACTGAATTTGAATTCGAATGATGTTTATTTTTTACTCTCAGTATGAATTGGTGGTATGTGGCGAATCGAATATGGTGATAAGTGATTAAGATTTATTGTTTGGATTTGTAAAAGAGAAATGATATTTTTATAACTATTTTTGGACAACTTTTTGTGCAACTCTCTCATACTTGTATTGTGTACTTGTTCTTTCATGAACGAAATTGACAAGTGCACCAAATCACAAATAGTAAAGTAGTTAAATGTAACGTTCTCCACAGGAATTGTCGTTCAACTTAATAATTAGCAAAACTTATTTTAAAAGTGAGAAGTAATGAAAGATGAATATAATTGTAGGGTTGAATTGTCATGCCCAATGCAAGATTATGTTTTTATGATTCTGATGATTAACAACAATTAGGTTTCCTTGAATCCCCCTTCGTCTTTGATTGAAATTTATCTTTTAAGAAATAAAACAACTTATTTTGTATATCAATAATTTATTGTGTCACGATGGTGCTACTCGTTCTAAGTTCCCCTATAGGTAACTTGTGTAGGACCCACCGGAGCAGTGTACTATGTTATAAGAGGAAAAGTAGCGACGGTGACGACTCAAACCTTAACTTCTTAACCTCTATAAGAAGTAGTAATTGGAAAAGTCAATGAACTAATTAAATTTCTGGTTGTCAGTGCCTACTTTAATCTTACGGATCAATCTACAAGGTTACACTCGTAATTAACCAATTATCAAAGCATTAAGAATGGACATAATCTAATTTAAATCTCAACATGATAAAAAAAATAAACTCAAAGAAAACTTTATTAATAAATTTCAACAAATAAGAAAGGGTTCATCGCGGAACCCTAATCAAGAGGTTTAGTTGCTCATGGCAACAGACATCATAACAAAACAATAGAAAAATATACCCTAGAAAGAATAAAAGGAGGAGGAATTCTGCCTTGAATCTGACGCTTGACCCTTGCTATGAACCGTCAATGTTTCTGAATGGAAAATTATGGGCAAGGTGTCTCTATTTATAGCATTAAGTTACCTAGAGATTAAGAGAAGAAAAATGGGATTTATCCGCCAATCCAGCTTGGAAAACAAGCAAAAAGCGGTTTTTACCCGCTGCCAGGCGAATGGGCGGCTGGGGCAGCATAGAATGGTGTCCCAGGCGTATGGGCACATGGCACACGCGCAGGGGCGCCTGAGGCATGCAGCCCCTCATGTGCAATTTCTTGCGTTTTCTTCCTGTTTTCAATCGTTGTTTCTTCTGGAAACTCGTAGGAACTTGAAATGAATTTTCTTCACTTTGTATTGTCTTCAACAACCTTATAAGAACCCTTGATCTTCAGTTCTTCATCCTTGGTCCTTTACATGATGTCTTGATTTGAAGATTTACATGATTCCTCACCACAAAACATTCAAAATACCTATGGAGCTGTATGATCTAGGATAAAATTGAATTACAACGACTCGAGTGAAAACAATACAATATGGTCCTCAAACCATTGACAACTCCTCTAACTATCATCTTATTTGTCTTCAAATGCAAAGAAAAAGTACTAAAAACATAGCCAAAATATCATATGATGCTTTGTCGTCATTCTCTCTCTCTTTCTCTCTCTCTCTCTCTCTCTCTCTCTCATCCATAGTGGGACTCACTACTACGTAACAAAACCTAAATTTGTCAATAGAGCATACGTAATGCTCGAATAGTTTGATAGGCTGAACAAGAGACAAAAGTATGCAGTGAGAGGTTCCCCGCTGAATTTTCCATTGCGGTTGAAGATATTAAAGGAAGTTTTGACTGGCACACCCGACCCGTACAAAGGCCTGCATATAACCCATGCACTAAGGGTGCAACTGGGATGGGGCAACCTTCAACTGATTCATCACGCCCATCTCAAATGGGGAAAAGTGAATCTTAACCCCCAATCTAGAGAAGGAAACACTGATACATGACAAAGCCACATTGTCAGGGGCTATAGTCATGGTTCAAGCGTCGAAAACATCCAAGATCGTGTTAGGTAGGTACATGAGGAAACCCTCAGGATCCCGAAGAATTGTTGGCTACCCTAATATTTCTTCACTCACAAAGGGGAACCGATCCAAGAACCCGACAGGGATGATGGACCCGCCTTGTGTAACGCCCTATTTTCTTATTTAATTATTTTTGGTTGAGTTTAGAGTCTTTTATATGACTTATATGATTTATGTTGATTTATGACATGTTGTGGTGTTTTAATATTTTATTAAGTGGCTTTATATTATATTTTTTAGTAGAATATGTTGGATATTTAGAATAAATATATTTGAAGGGCTGGTTGGATATATTTAGAAAATACGTTGATTTAGTTAGAAAATATGTGGATGTAGTTAGAAAATATGTTTGGATTTAGTAAGAAAATACGTGGTTTGGATTTAGTTAGAAAATATGTGGACTTAGTTAGAAAATACGTGGATTTAGTTGGAAAATATGTTGAGGGTGGGAGATATAAAAGCTAAGAGCCAGACACAAATTAGGTTAGAAGCTTTTGGAGAAAAAGAGGAGAACCAAGAGAAGAGGAGAACCTAGAGAAGAAGAGAACCAAGAGAAGAGAAGAATTCGTAGAACCTTGCAATCATCTAATCTAAGGTAAGGGTGTGACTAATATTCTCTAATCTTAGGTTGTATAATTCTGACTTGCAATCATCTAATCTAAGGTAAGGGTGTGACTAATATTCTCTAATCTTAGGTTGTATAATTCTGAAATTGAATTTAGCATGTAGTTTTGTTGTTGTTCATGAGAATTTGAGAATTAGGGTTAAGAATCGAATAATTGATGGTAGAACTTGTAGAATTGGATGTTAAGAGTGTAGAAAGTCTGTAGAATTCATAGATAATTGATGTTCAGACCGTAGAATGATCATATGTTGTGTTTCCAATCAGTTTTGGGATTAAGGTTGATGAAATTTGGGTTTTTGGGTGAGAAATAGAGCTTTCCCGAGAGCTACCTCTGACAGCATTCTCTGTTTCATGTTTTTGCGTTGTTTTCATATGTTTCTGCTTTGAACTGGATTTTTGTGTAAACATGAAAGTTGTAGATAATTGTGTTAGATTTCTAATGCCGTTGGTTTGAAATCAAAAGGATTTATAGAACTTGAGTTATGGTCAAATTACTGCACGTAGGTCACAATGAATCTTTATGAATTTCAGCACAACTTTTCCCGAATTTGAAATGAAAACTGCTATTGATAGGTACAGAATTGGTCTTTGGTGTAAACATGAATGTTTTAGATAATTTTGTTATCTTTCCAATGGCTTTGGTTTGACGTGAAAATGATTTATGGTTTTTGAGTTATGATGAAAATACTCCAAGTAGGTCTTAGTGAAATTTTATGAAAATCCCGCATAACTATTTCTAAGTCAACCCAAAACTTGTGGATTGTCTCCAAACTTCAAAGCTTGTGTACTATGAGTTCAATTATAGTGTTTAAGAGTATTTAACCTATATTTTGATGAGTCTAACTTGTTTGTCATGAATAACTTTGATTGATGAACTATTACATGAATATATATGTCGATGAATTATTTTATGAATAACCTTGATTGATGAATTGCTACATGAATGTACATATTGACGGTCTATTATATGAATAACTTGTTGATGAAATATTACATGAAGATATGTTTATATGTTGATGAATTACTATATGAATGCATATGTTGAATTAACATGATTATTATATGATGTTGCAATTGAACGATGTATATTTATGAGATTATAATGTTGATGTTGTCAGTGTTGTTGATGTCGTCAAGTCGTCGATGTCGTACGTTGTTGTTGATGTTGTCATTGTTGTTGATGTCGTCAAGTCGTTGAAGTTGTACGTTGTTGTTGATTAAGTTGCTGAGTCCATGCATACTCATATAAAGTTGGGGGCTTGATGTCCTGTGAATGTTAATCATTCAAACACATTGACTTGAGAGCCTATGCTCTTTTAGGAGTTGATGCTCCACACGTTGATTTTAGGAGTTGATACTCCACACGTTGATTTTAGGAGTTTATGCTCCACACGTTGATTTTAAGAGCCATTGCTCTACACGTTGAATTGAGAGTTTATGCTCTAATACGTTGATTGGTACCACATGCATATTGCATAGTCAAGTTGTTATTATGTCGTTGCATTGTCGTCGTTGTTGAGTTGTTGTCGTCGTTGTTGAGTAGTTGTTGTTGATTTAAATGCTAAGTGGAAATAAATGAAGTATATGTGAATTATTATTGATAACAAGCACATGTGAACTATTATTGTTGTTAACTATTGTTGTTTAGGTTGTTAAATTCCGTTGATGAATTATATGCTTATTATTATTGAATGTGAAATCTCACCCCTTCTGTTTGAATGTTGCCCCTATGTTGGTAACATGCAGATAACCAGGACTAGCTGCGGATGTGAGTTGACTCTCTCGCGTGTCGTCTTAGGGTCGCTCTGATACGTAACGGGATGGGGATTCTTGTTTTGCTTTCCATTGTTACGTATTGCTTTATGAACTATGTTGTTGAACCTTTGGATTAAGAATTTCCTTTAAGTTGTTATGTTGAGGCCGTAGTGCCAAAGATTGTTGAACAAGTTGTTGACTTTGAAATAATTTTTCTGCTGCGAAGTTAAATGAATTTTGACAGGGTTGTTTTCATAAATAGTAATTTTACTCTATCTATGTTTTAAAAGCAGTGTGACATTCCGTTTTACGTTGAATACTCTGATTATTGGTATTATTTACATTGTTGGAAAAACGGTGTGTTACAATTGGTATCAGAGCAGGTTGGTTTGTCCAGCAAAGTAGTTGAGTCGCGTAGTGTCGTGTGACAGTTTAATATTGTCATTGTGTTGTCCTGATTGTTGTTTGTTGTGCAGAGAACTAAGATGGCTGGAAGGAATGATGCTGCTATTGCTGCTGCGTTGCAAGCTATGGCTCAAGTTGTAGGGCAACAAGCTAATGCTGGTGCTGGTGCTGGTGCTAATGATGGAGTGAGGATGTTGGAAACTTTTCTGAGGAACCATCCGCCTACTTTCAAGGGGAGGTATGATCCTGATGGAGCTCAGACTTGGCTCAAAGAGGTTGAAAGAATTTTCCGGGTCATGCAATGCAGTGAAGTCCAAAAGGTGCGTTTTGGCACGCACATGTTGGCTGAGGAAGCTGATGATTGGTGGGTAAGTGTTCTTCCAATCCTAGAGAATGGTGGTGGAGTTGTTACTTGGGCTGTGTTTAGGAGGGAGTTCCTGAACAGGTACTTTCCAGAGGATGTTCGCGGGAAGAAAGAGATTGAGTTTCTTGAGTTGAAACAGGGTGATATGTCGGTTACCGAGTATGCTGCTAAGTTTGTGGAGTTGGCTAAGTTTTATCCACATTACACTACTGAGACTGCTGAATTTTCCAAGTGTATCAAGTTTGAGAATGGCTTGCGTGCTGAGATCAAGCGGGCCATTGGCTACCAGAAGATTCGTCAGTTTTCTGAGTTGGTGAGTAGCTGTAGAATTTATGACGAGGATACCAAGGCTCATTACAAGGTTATGAATGAGCGGAAGGGTAAGAGTCAGCAGAGTCGTCCTAAGCCTTATAGTGCTCCTGTTAGTAAAGGTAAGCAAAAAGTAGATGAAAGGAGGCCTAGGAAAAAGGATACTCCTGCCGAGATTGTTTGTTACACGTGTGGTGAGAAGGGCCACAAGAGTAATAATTGTACTGGTGAGGTAAAACGGTGTTTCCGTTGTGGTAAGAAAGGACATACTATTACAGAGTGCAAGCATGATGATGTGGTGTGTTTTAACTGTAATGAAGAAGGTCATATTGGATCGCATTGTAAGAAGCCTAAGCAGGTTCAGGCTAGAGGAAAGGTGTTTGCTTTGACTGGAACGCAAACAGAGAATGAGGATCGTCTGATCAGAGGTACATGTCTCTTTAATAGTACTCCTTTAATTGGT
>Ga0228711_1002713_pt1 | contig 27356 bp, 18 predicted proteins | sample MedpolnodulmetaG_2_FD_177996 | JGI IMG/M metagenome (GOLD analysis project Ga0228711, IMG submission 177996) | Root nodule microbial communities from Medicago polymorpha collected in Santa Monica, California, United States - brown nodules | ecosystem: Host-associated > Plants > Roots > Nodule... | reverse complement strand
GTATTCATAATATTTGTTAATAGCATTTCAGATCTACAACATAACTATATTAAAACTAAATAAATCAAACCCTAAAAAATTTATATAATTCGAAAAAAAATATAAATTTAAGCAATATAACTCCATTTTACAAATTAAACTACAACTAAAATTATAAACATGTATACTAACTAAAATTTATCACAATAGCATAAGTGATAACTTACTTGTGATTTAGTGGAAAAAATTGGATGATTTGGTATAGTTTTTTTTAGAGAGAGTGAAAATTTTGAATTTTTAGAGAGAGATGGTGATGATAGAGTGGCTAGAAGCTGGGTTCTGTGTGTTCTTATGTTACGAACACAACGACAGCTAACTATCGCTGACACCAGTGGCAGTTAACTGCCGGCAGTTTTTCCAGCGGTAGTTAACTACCGTTGTTGGCCCTAACGTAATTTACTTGTGTCAGTGTGAAGTTTTTTATGTCAAAAAAGCAATTTTCATCTATTAAGGATGAGTCAGGATAATGGATCAGCCCATTGACCCATATTTTTGGACGGGCTGGGCCTAAAAAAATATAGCCCATTGACCCGTTATATTAATTTCCATTTTTTAATAAATAAAATATTTTCAACTAATTTAAAAACTATTAATAAAAAAATATTTAAAATGTGAACTTAATAAAATAGATAAATTTAGCTAACACTTTTTAAATTTTAAATTATTAATTTGATTCAATAGAAAGAATAAATTTAGAGTTAAAAAAATTATTTTCACTTGCATGTCCATCTAATCATAAATCATAAAATAGATAAGTGAGGAAGTAATATACCAAAGTAGCATAAAACACGTTAGTAAATAAAAATAGGGGGCCAAAATTGCTACGACGACAAACATAAGGGGGCAAAAGTGCATTTAAGCCAAAATAAAAATAGAATGGCGTTGTAACGCCCATACTAAATGTATATAGAAAGTTTAGCATGTGTATTATCTTAGTACTAGATACATTAAAATTTGCAACTTAAAAGCTTCGAATGAATAATATATATAACAATTCACGTTTGTACATCAATGATACAACACTATCTATCCGATACATAATCACGTATACACTTAAATCCATATAAATGTCTTGCAACCGGTACGATCGAGCACTTGTTGATTATCCATTCGGCCACATGACTGCTACATCCTGCCAACCAACCTGCTGATCTGAAACAAATAAGGATTGGGATGAGAAATAATGTCTCAGTGAGTTCTACCTAATCCTAGGCTATAGGTAACCTCGTGGAAAACCTAGGGTCACCACGTGTCTGCAACACAAGCATTTGGTTGATTATACGTGTGTGAAACATGCTTACCTAGACGATCGTGCATACTAGGACCATCATAAGGTTCTACGTATCATAGCCTACAAGTCTTATCATATACTCTACATGTCATGGCGGTCAAAGGAACCTAAGACCTCTACGTCAAGATACGATAAACACATCAAGACCTAATCATAAACCATTCATAACATGATCCTGAACTGGACGATCTGGGAGGTACTAAGATCGTCGACAATATATCTTCATAATCTTGTCTTGTTGCATAAGCATATACATACTTCATGGTCTAACATAAACGTATCATATCATGGTTCATAACTATTCATTATGTTAGAGAGTTAGCGTGTAACATACAATATTATCTTGGTTCATTTTACGGATTAATCCCAAGTTGAGTAACCCCAGAAATTAATCCCATGACATAATTAGTGAAATTCCTAGCTAAGGCTAACACCGGAACTCCTCTTAATGTCGTGCGGGCCTAACTTGCGGAGCGTATCCCGTCCCCCTAATGTGAACCTATCGTATCCCCCTGACGTGGATAACAGAAAGACATAACATGTTCATATTACTTACATAGTCTTGTTCATACATGAAGGATTTAACCTAAACTTTCTTGAATGATTACCACGTGTCTGTAACCTACCCGAATAACGGTAAAGTACTTACATGCTTGTTCTAATTCCTAATCATAATACGCCTAGAAGCGTGCTAGCATACATGATCTCTATTGCCTAAGCCGAGGTTCTAGGGTTCCCATACTTAGTGTTATCACTACTCGAACATAATCATGCTTAAACTCTCATGGGCCATTCCTCGTCGACTATGTTTAGATTGCTCATGCTTTTCCTTTAAGAATTATACGATGTATTGTGCATTGGAGAAAAGGTGTTTCAGGGGGTTTTCTAGTTAGAAAATACTGCGAAAAAGGACCTCGGACTGCACCACAGACCCTCCTAGGTAAGCCATCAGCCCATGAAGAGCTGGGGAACTTGCCCCCAACTCGCCATTGGCGAGTGCTCTTTGGAGTTAACTCACTATAAGCAAGTTATTTCGCTTATGGCGAGTTTCTTCGGGTCTGTAATGCATAATTTGAGTTTTTGACCCCAAATTGCTCAAATTCGATTATGCAATGCACAATACACTTCCAGCAACTTATATATACAACAGAAATCATATTGCATGGCAATTCCAACACAATCACAACAAGATCAATGGCATGGGGATTAAGATCAAACATTCATAAATTTAACATTTTCAAGTTATCTCACACACTAACACATAAAACCCATGGTGAGGATAATCTAACTAGAGAACTCACCTCTAATATGAGATTAGTTCAAGCTACTCAAAGTTTCTATAACAAACCCTAGACATGCAAGTTCTCTAGCTTCAAAATCTAGCTTGAAAGAAGGTTGAATCATGTCCATCTTGATGCATTCACCATGTAAAACCCATCACAATCCCTTGATCCTATTAAAGTGATAGAATTATTGATGATTGAGTGAAGGAGGGAAGGTTGGGTCACGTCAGCCTATTTGACAGTTGGAAGAGGGAGTACGCAACTTGCGAAGGGAAATTCAATTTCATCAAATAAGACATGGCGATATAAGAATTTGTAACCACAATGATTTGATGGATATCATAAGAAGACACATGGGGTTGAACGCGGTTGGAGCTTATTAATCGTAATGGAGGTGAATAAAGAATAACATAAACAACCACTACCACATTGAATATGTTTGACTTCCCAATGAAAGTGAGTTTTCATATACACTTTTATTTTTTTAAATGTTGAATAGACTTGAAATTTGTTTGAAGTCGGAAATTTCCATAAAATATTTTGATTAATCATAATAAAAAAAAACATAATTTTTAGGCTTAATTGCAGTTTTAGCCCCCTATCTTTCCCAAAGTTGCGATTTTGGCCCCCTAAGAAAAAAACTACAAAACAGCCCCCTAAGTTTTGCAACTGTAGCAGTTTTGGCCCCCAAGACTGATATTGACTCGGTCTACGCTGACGTGGCACCCTAAGTGGGTGCCACGTGTTATTTTTTTTATTTATTTTTTGCCTTGGGGGACCAAAACTGCTACAGTTGCAAAACTTAGGGGGTTGTTTTGTAGTTTTTTTTCTTCTTAGGGGGCCAAAATCGCAACTTTGGGAAAGTTAGAGGGCTAAAACTACAATTAAGCCTAATTTTTATGACCCAATGAGCACATAATGTGAAAATTGCCAACAAATATACCATTATTTTTGCTAAGTTTAAAATAAGACGAGAGATTACCATTGGTGGATGTCATTTGTAATGTTACTCCATTGTCCATCTACCAAGACGAATAGGGATTAGTAATCTTGGTGAAGCAACTACAGGGAAAACGACTTTTGTTCAAGCCTTGAGCTAAGAAGGCCTTGTTGTTGAGTCCTGTTTGCAACATTGGGTCTCACCCAATTATGCGAAGGATATGGGCACGAAGGCATGTTGCCAAGGTGGTTTCTGACTATGACCACCGTTGCCGGTGAAGAACTGGCCTACGCTGTCAGAGTTACCAACACCGACATGGTCGCCTTTGTTGTTGTTATACAAAGTGAACTGATTTTGGTAACTCGAGGAGGATGGTTGCGTAATCATTTCATTATAGGAGGTTGGAGTTTTGACAACAAACGCTCCAGGTGACGAGCAGGATTCATGAGCAACGAGCTGAAATGTAAATCGAGTTGCAAAACCACTGAAACCCCTGTAGAGTAAAATCACAAGACTACAGAGAATGAGGAAATTCCACGAGTAGAGAATATATGTAATTAACTAAATGATTTCCCACAGTTGATTAAAAAAATTCAGGCATTATTGGTTTCATAGGTTATAGCTTTAACCAACATACAATAAATCCTTTCAAGGCTTCATTTTCCACATGTATTCACCAAGGAAATTCTCGTAGAGTGATTTCAAGATCCCAATTACACGCAAGTCGAGAATGATCGATATTTATGCACCTACTTGAATAAGAGTTTTGTATAATATGATTGATGTAAAATCATTAAGAGATATTTGTTTGCTATGTGTGTTAAACTTGGATGTAGGAACTATCTATCTTGAGTGCACTGATTTCCATCCATTTAATATTGCCAAATATCAACATTGTGATTGTGACCATGGGTTATGAAGTTTCCTAATACTGTAACAAATTCAGAGAGGTTAGCATACCTTAGTATTTTATCATGTTTTTTATATCTTGAAGGGTTGCTTAGAATTCTTGAAGTGCTTTTTGAAAATATAAATAACTTCAACACCAAAAAAGAAAATATAAATAACTTATTCAGTGTGTTTCTATAGTTCAAATAAATATCTAATCTAATCTAATATTAATAAATTTATGACTTTCAAAGCGAAAAACTTTCTACACATATGCGCTCAATCCAGTCAAGAATAATCCAAGTTTAACACAAATACACTACTACAGAAAAGACATTTTAAGTCGGTTTTTCAAATGATTTAGTTAGTGTTGACTTGGTACGTCAAAACTCTCTAATAAATTGGTGATTTCAATAATATAAAAATTGAAAAGCCAGCAACATAGAGTTAAGATAATTCTTTTAGGAGAAAATACTACATGTTAGAAAGAATAAAAAAGGAAAACGCTAACGAGCAAGCAACATAGAGTTCAGATAATTAATTTTAGGAAAAAACACTTCAAAGAAAATAAGTAAAGGAAAACGCTAATGATATAAAAATACTTTTTTTTTTGTGGTGGCCGGGTTTCGAACCCTAAACCTTGCATATATTATGCATTGTCCCTACCAACTGAGTCAAGCTCATGAGGACAATATAAAAATACATTTTGTCAAAACATCACATGTAAGTACATTAATTAAGGAAATAAAAATAAAAAGTCATATATTCTTCATGAGACTAAACTCTCTGGTGTTATAGATTTATAGACTCTATCTTTAGCCTTGTTTGCCTGAAAATAAAATAAAGGCATGTCAGCATCCAACAATGCATCACATGATTTAGTACATGTTTAGATCGCGGCTAATTTGACAAAATCATGATGGCACATGATTCTCGTGAAGTCGTGAACAATTTATTTATTTATTGGTTAGGAAGTCACGGACAATCTAAACATGCACTTAATGACAGCTAAGGATGCATTAGATCAATTAACAAAAAATCAGAAGTTAACCTCTTTCTCCCAATCAGTGCGTAATGTAATGATCATCAGAGAAAAGGCTTGAGCAATGAGTGCACATATGATCCCAAACCATAGCCCCTACATGCAGCATTTATTTAAATTAGCAAAGTTGAATGAAATGAAATCATATGATAATATTTTTATTTTTATTTTTTTGCAAAAGAATGCACCATTTTTTAATTACCTTAACACCAGTATGCAGTACAAAAGCAAATATTATGGCAGCTGGAATCCCAACTAAATAGCATGACCCCAAATAGACAACCGCACCAGCTTTTTGCCAGCCAGATCCTCTAGCAATGCCTGAATTTGTAGCCATGAAAGAAAATCATTTGTACTGATTATGTTGTTGCCATGATACACCAAAAAATGAAATTATGATTGAAGTTTGCATAGAGAAAATACTAAAATGATAGCAACTAGCATGCACCATTGATGGAGCTCTTGTCATTATTTTCAAAAGACCAATCAACATTATTAGAGTGTTAAGCAAGGGAGATTGAGAAGGAATTAGAAGCTATGGATCTTAATGGCTTGCGCCACAAAAGGTTCTACTATTCTCTTGGAAATTGATTTTAGGAAGACTTCCTACCCGTGATAACTCATTTAGAAGGGGGTGTTATTGGAAGGAATGAGCTAGAATTGTTTGTGATGTCCAGGGAAACTTGAAATCGAGGACCATTTATTTTGTAGATGTAGTTTTATTGTAAGGGTGTGGTATTTGATTTTTAAGAGGATCGGAACGGGTGTGATTTTACCGCGAAATGTAGTTACTCTCCAAGAATACTTCTTATCCTCATCTTTGTCAGAAAAACACTAGAAAGGGTTGATCCTTATTTGGCACACTACAAATTGGAAAATTAGGAGATTATTTTTACATCAAAGAACCCATGGGTGGAAGAAATCGTGGCATCAAATACTCTTCGTTTCGGGGGGGGGGCTTTTATGTATTTTGAATAGTTTTCAAACAACTTCCTTTGTCTTTATTGTTGATTGGGGGTTTGTTTTCTTGCGGGTCAAATACCCTTTGTACTTTTCCCGAATTGTGGGTCAAGTACTGTTTATACTTCTCTCCTATTTCTAATAAAATTTTGTAGGTAATTAATAAAAAAGATGCTATATGGATCTAATTTTAAGCTTTGAAAACTGTAGATACCATGACAAAGTTTGGTAACATAAATCAAATGAAAGAAACCAAAAATGAGTTTTTAATATATCTTATTTTAATTTTTATGCTTTGGAAATGATAACTGTAATTTTTTATCATTGTATATTCCACATAGATGATTCGGTTGGAGAGCGAAGAGACGAAGAGACATTGTAAGAGTTCTAAGTATGAGGTCATTTGCTGGATCCTAAAAACTAATATAACCATTAACTTACTAATATTTACCTATAATATAAATATAAATAATTTATTAAGCAAGCACATGTTGCTAGATGCTATGTTACTCAATCACATTCAGAAACATTCCATCATTGTATTGGTGATTTTAACTCATCCCTTATGTAGACAATAAATCAAAGAAATGGTGATTAAGAGAAATAAACCTGCTAGAACACTTTGTAGTGCATCAATGAGGTTGCCTGCAGCAAGAATTGGAAACATAATTGCTATTTGTTTAACCACTTCAACTTTACTGGTATAAGCATAGCCCCAAATATTGCGTAACAGTATCATCACAGTTCCAACTAAGATGCCTTGAGTAACAACAAGCACCACAACAACACACACTGCCAAACGTGCAGCCCTTGCGTTACCTGCTCCAAGTTCATTTGAGACACGAACGCTGCAAGAAGAAGCATGTAAGCACTTATGAAACTACTCACACTCAAACTCACACACTAAAATATGGAAAATTTTCCGCTTAGATAGTAAAAGACTATGGATGTGTTTGATGCGGTAGAACGTGGGTTTGAACCTAAAATTTCTCTTTTCTCTGCACTTAGTGTCGGTTTCGCTGTTAGGCTCTTTATAAGAAAGAAAAAAAACAAAAGAAAGTTGTGAGGTTGCATTGTACTAAAAATATTTAATACTAACCTTGCAGCTCCACTTAGTCCAAAGGAAATCATCCACACAATTGCTGCTATACTCATGCTGACAAAAGAAAGCCACCAACGATAAGTTAATAATAATAATAACAACAAACACAATGGCGTATTGCTTAGATCTGAACTAAAAAACTTACCATAAAGAAAGTACTGATGTTTGCAATTTTGGATTAGGAAGAGTACCGGATAGGAGCACCATTATTTCATACATCCATGATTCTAAGCTGTAAAAGTATAACACACAACACAATTAGAAATTATGAACTTTATTGGTTGTTTCTTTATGTCAAGTGTCACAAGTAGTATAGAAACTAACATTTTATTGGTAAAAACGTAACTTCCACAGTGAAAAAAGATAAAGTTTGAAAATAATTTATAAGGAATGACACCTTTCACCTTTTCAAAAAAAAGAATGACACCTTTCACATTACAAGTCGATATTGTAAAGTTCAGTTAGTTCCAATATATAAAAAAAAATAGCAACTCCGTCTCTAAATATAAAACCGTCATGAAAAATTTTCTTGTCACATTACAAGTCGATTTTCAAGTTCATTAATTATTTCTTTTAAGCTTTGATTGTGAGTTTGTAGGGGAAGGGAGAGAAGGGCTTTGGAAAATATGAAGGAATAAGTGGATGAAATAGATTGCTTTACAAGGGGAGGGATTTATGGGGTTCATTTTCCTTAATATAAAATCCTCCTAGTTTGTGAGAACTAAAAAATTGTATTGGAGGACATTTTAGAGGATTTATATGAATTCTTCAAATTTAATATATATTATAATTTCTTAAAATAAAAAAAATTTGAATCATAAGCATTATTTTATCATTCTCTAAAACAAAACTTTTTAAAAAATTGTGAAAGATTTCTCCATTATTTCCCCCTATATTTCCCACCTTGAGAGCCCTTCGCTTCCCTCCCCTTCCCCTGCAAACACCCAAACAAAGCCTTTGGTTCCAATAACTCCCCAGGGAGGCCAAACCCCAAGACTCGATTGAGCACTGACAAGGTACTTAGAGATAACGTACCAACGACGTCCTTAGGCTAGCAGTGGGAGTTGAACCCACATCCTCATGGGATATGAGTCAACTTCTTACCAACGTACTTTTGATTAATTTACATCTTGTTCTGCAATTGACAACAAATACTATGATAAGAACATAAACTAACCCTCTTTTAAATGATAAACTTGTAAAAATGGTATCAAATTTTATACTCCCTCCATCCCTTTTTGTAAGAACCTTCAACAATTTTCACATATTTAAAAAAAATATATATATATATAATGGTGTGATTAATGATTACATTTTGCGTATGACTTTTACTAAGTCATCCTTGGCTTATAGATGCATTCACTTCTGATATTCCATTTTGTGTATGACTTTTACTAAGTTTTCCTTGGCTTTTGTAAGTATAACATATTTGATATATAAAAATATGATATACTTACAAAAGGATTAACAAATGTATCTAGAAATTTGCAAATGAACTTATATTTTGGATCAAACAAATGTTCTTGAGAAGACTGTAGTCTCACATTTGAAATAGATAAAGTCTGAAAAAAGTTTAAAATTACTCTTCCTTCACCTTATAATAAGTCAATTTTGTAAGGATAAGTCAGATCAAATTTTAAAATTAAATTCTTGCAAGTTTTCATCCATATCCATATAAGCCAATTTTGGTTCAGTAACAAATATCATACCAGACCATGATTGCTGAAGGAAAAGCAATCCTGAGGAATTGTGGGATGTTATGCAATGACTCCCTTGAGAAACCATTCCAAGTACTTCTGCAAGAAGATGAGAATTTGATGTAAAGTACTAGTAGCACTGTGTAAAGCCAATTTGAAATGCAAGTTGCAATTGCAGCTCCTTTGATTCCATGCCTTAATTTTATAATCCAAATCCAACAGTTGAGAAAGTGTACCAAGCTAGTAATTCCAGAAGCTAGCAACATAGGAACTACTATGTTCTGAGTTTGTAGAAATTTTACTATACAACTAAGAATAGCATTTGCAAAAACGTTTGGGATCAAATATCTTCCATAGAATCCAGCTTCTGATGCTATATTTGGGTCTTGATATAAAAAAATTAGAATAGGCCTTAGGTTTGCCAAAATAATGGACTGAGGTATAGCAAGAAGCATGTTTATCAATATGGCTCTCTGCAAGTGTATTCCCACCATATGATATTTTTGTGCTCCATATGATTGACCACAAAATGTTTCTAGTGCACATGAGAAACCTACCTAAATGAGAGATGATCATAAGTTATCCCAAGGATTAATATAAATATATAAAAAGATTTTTGGTCCCATCGTGATTATAAATTATTAATGAAGTTAAAAATTTACATTCCAGCCTTTTATGATGCACGGACACTCTTCGGGTTAGGCGTATCCCGATGTTGGACACGGATCGGTATTCGGCACCGACATGACACCGACACATATGATTCCATTGAATTATGTGATTTTTTAAAGTTATTATCAGTTTTAGCGTGTCAGTGTTCGTGTCATGTTTGTTGTCCGTATATGTATCCGTGCTTCATAGTACTCCATTGCTAAAATATAATGACAATATTGATCAAAGAAAATTTTTCTATTTAGCAAGAACTAAAAACAACAAACATTTTAGAGGAAATACTTCAATGACAGAAAATATGACATACCAATACACTATAACCAAAAACACTCGTAACTGAATTTGCCAAAGAAGCACCAGCTAGAAGCACCTCATCATTCATATGGCCTATAAACATGAGAGATATCATTTGTAAGCTATGTTGAAAAACACTAGCAAATATCATTGGCACTGCCAGCCATAGCTGCTTCTTTACTTCTTCTGTAATATCCTTTCTGCATATTCCCATTATCATATCTTTCTCTTGTTGGCTATAGGCCCTAGCTAGCTACCTTCCTCTGCCAATAGCTCTCTTTTGTAAATCCACATATATAACTATCAATATATAAATAAATACAAGTGAGACCTTATAACACTAAATAGCTGCATATATGTATACAAGTTGGAGACTTGCACCAATTATATTAAAATTGAATTCTACAAATTTTAAACACAAAATAATAATTCCTAGCTAGAAAATTATTTTACTAATGCTGGATGAAAGCCCCAACACTCCCCCAAATGTCACTTCTAGTAGAAAATAACAAAAAAATATGCCTTGGTTACAATACTATCTTTGTTTAATGCATGGTTCTATTAAAAAAATCCAAAGTCATCATCATTGTTTCGCTGTCCAATCGTGAAATTCAAATATACAATAATTTTATGGTTTGATATTTTACGATTGGTTAGCTAAATGATGGCGACGTTGGAATTCCCTTTAACATAATTGGCCCATGAAACACATAAAGTATTGCAATTGTGAAGTTTTTATTTATTTATTTGTTATTAATGAGTTTTATATTGCAAATGGCATTATAGGAACTGTTGCAGTTTTAATTCCACATGTTAGGTTTTGGGTTAAAATAAAGGTTGGTAAAATACATAGTTTAAAAGTTTTTTTGTAACTTAATAGGCTGATTGTAATAGCTGAGATCATGACAACATATCATTTTTTGTATCATGATTTTGGTATTATAATTTATGAATAGGTTGTCAGGGATGAACAATGTAGGTTTATTGTCAAAAAAACAAAGAAACAATATATATAGCTGCATTTTTTTCAATAGAATAATTTTTTTTTAGATATGATAAGCAAACCATAATCATATAAGAAGATTTGTTCATACTCTTTTACGGTCTGCAATGATGTGGACCTCAAGGCTTCTTAAGAAATGAGAAGATTTAAATCAATTTTACAAAGTGTATATTTATTTGTTTGTAATTTGCTTGTGATAATAAATGAAACACTTGTAGTTGCATAATTTCGTTTTATTTGCATCTTTAGGTCAAAACTTTGTCAAAATAAAATTTGTTTTAATTTATTTTCATTTTCTCTCACTTCCTCACTCGTGTGTGTTTACTCTCGTAAAATTGTTACTCACTCTCAAAAAAGAACTCTTCACCCATTTTCTCTCACACTCACAATTGCTCGAAACACTCCTCTTCCTAATCTTGAATCCTTCCTCTAGACAATCGATTGCATCTTCCGTTTGAGAATCAATCATGAGCATGTCAGAAAATAACTCAGTTTTCCTCTCCCAAATCGCTTGAATTCAAAATCAATCTACAACTGCTTCACACCAAGGAATTAGGGTTCTCGGCGCTTAACTATCGCTTCACACCAAGGAACTAGGGTTCACAAATCACTTAAGAACAAGGAACTAGGGTTTCAAACTGTAACTCAAGTCACAATCACTTTGAAAAACCTCCGGTCCCTATTAATCTCGTTCAGTCAACTATTACCACTTCTCGCTTCGGTGAGTTTATTTTTATTTTTTTTGTATAAAAAGAATGGTTTTATTATTTTCTTAAAGCACTTTAAGAATCCTAACCAATTCTAAGCTATATGCTTTAACTGTACATCCCTTCAAAAAATTCAAACTTCCGGTGATTTTTTTCATTCAAAAATACAATGAAAAACATAGTTAAATTGATAAGTTGACACAGACTCAAACACTCACAATTACAAATGAGATTACACTTCGAGATCATAAATACATAACACTTGAAACACAAACTAAAGTGCCCCTCTAATAGAACTTTTACCACTGAAGCGTGATAAAAGGAAACATGGATGATATTTTATGATATCGTATTTCATTCAGCCGAGCAGTAAAGTACCTTGCACATAATTTTTCAGGTCCCTTATTGAAACCCGTGTGTTATAACGAGATGCGAGAATAATGATAATAAATATACATTTTGTAAAATTGATCAAACTAATTGGATAAGGGGCTCAAATATCTATCACTTGTGCCACATTGATTTGTAGAGTTAACATAATTATTTTTTGGAAAAAAACACTTCATAAGAAAAGAGAAAAGAAAATTATAATGAGCACCAAATGTAATTCATCAAAACATCAAGAGGCTGTATTTCCTAACAAAATTGTTTTATAAAAATCATAACATTAGTAGATATCCCATTCATTTTTTTGGTGGAAAAAAGATATCCTATTTTAGTACATTAAGAAGCTAAAATATAAGTAATATTCTTCATGTGACTAAGCTCTCTGGTGTTATAGATTTATAGACTCTATCTCTAGCCTTGTTTGCCTGAAAAATATAAAGATATGTTAGAACCTAGCAATGCATCACATGGCTTAGTGTGCAAATTTTGATTCACAATGAGTTTGATTTTTAATCGAAACACACAATTATTGAAAGGGTGAAACATCAATTAAGAAAAATTCAGAAGTTAACCTCTTTCTCCCAATCTAGTCGTAATGTAATCATTATTAGAGAAAACGCTTGAGCAATGACAGCACATAGGATCCCCAACCATAGCCCCTACATGAAGCATTTATTTAGCAGGTTGAATGAAGAAATCATATGATAACAATATGTTAAAAAATAATGCACAATTTTTTTATGAGAAATAATACTTTGACATCAAAAATCGAATTCTGTCAATTTGTTTTTACGTGTATTCTTTAATAAGTGTAAGCTGTAAAAGATAAAAAGTAAGATATAGAGATAAACAGCGTCAAATAAAATGTTTCGATATTCACAATTCATTATTTAATTACCTTCACACCAATATGCAATACAAAAGAAAATATAATGGCTGCTGGAATCCCAACTAAATAGCATGACCCCAAATTGACAATTGCACCAGCTTTTTGCAAACCAGATCCTCTAGCAATGCCTGGATTATAGCCAAGAAATAATATCGTTTCAACTAATTGAGTTGTTGTCATACACCATCGAATTTGGAACATTAATATAAAGTTTAATAACTGAGAAAAAAAAAATTCTAAAATGTTAGCAAGTATCACAATGTTACAATTATACAGAGTTTTAATATATTGAAATGGGGATTGAGTTTTCCCCTATGTAGAAAATGAATCAAAGAAATGGGGATTGAGAGAAATTAACCTGCAAGAACACTTTGTAGTGAATCCAGAAGGTAGGATACTGCAAGAATTGGTAACATAATTGCTATTTGTTTGACAACTTCAATGTCATTGGTATAAGCATAGCCCCATATATTTCTTAACAATATCATCACAGTTCCAACTAAGATGGCCTCAGTAATGTTAAGCACCACGACTACGCACATGGCCAAACGTGCAGCTCTTGGATTACCAGCTCCTAATTCATTTGAAACACGAATGCTGCAAGAATCATGCAAGCACTAATGACGACGACGACGACAACAACTACAAAAATAAAGCAAAGGAAAATTGTGAGGTTATCATTGAGCTGAAAGCTGTATAATAAATACTAACCTTGCAGCACCAGTGAATCCAGAGGAAAGCATCCACACAACTGATGCTATATTCAAGCTGACAAGACCAAGGGACCAAAAATAGGTTGATGATGATCAAAATAGTAGTAGTAATAATGACGACGACGAAAACAACCACAATAAAAATAATATGATTTAATTTCACTTTTGGTTCCCTATTTTGTCACGTCCTGAAGTTCTTCATCATCATGATGAAAACTAGAGAAAATGCAGAAGCAATGAAGAAGAGAAAGAGAAAACTGAGAGAAAATAGAACCATTGTTATTGATTCAATCAAGTTTGTTACAGAGTTGCTATATATAGAATTTAAAAGCTTAAGTAACTCATGACTAACTTCTATAGAGCTGTACTATTCTAATGTCTATACACCATGACAATTGTGTATCTAACTGATATAGCAGCATGTAATCTGAGTTAACTTGGTGTTCAAGTTAACTAGTGCGCACTAAAATGGTGAAGCTGAAGTTAACTTTGGCTAGTATGCTGAAGCTGGAAAAATGCCACTTTTTAAAAAAAATAATAATTACACTTAATCCACAGTTATATCTGTGGAAAACTGTATGTACAACAGGCCTTCTTCCTTTCTTTATCCACAAATTAACCGTGGCTAGAAGAGCTCAAATCCGGTGCTAACACAATGTTACCATGACAAAATATGCCGTGGCTAACACATGAAAATTGAAAGAGACGTGGCTATATTATAGCGATGCCCTTGTTTGCCACAGCTGGCACTATATTATAACACAATACACCACCACTGTTGGAACAAAAAATTAGGGTTGGGACCAAAATTCCTAAGAAGGATGGCATCTTATCATGATATTCAAACAAAAAAATATATCTTATAAGTCTTGTAAATGAAAACAGAAAAATGATGCATCTACAACATAAACATCAATGTATATTTCAAAAAGAAAAACAGAAATATCAACGTAATTATGACATGCTATATATGATAATCATTACACACAATGGCATATTCCTTATATATATTTGAATTAAAAAAACTAACCATATAGCAAGCACTGAAGTTTGCAATTTTGGATTAGGAAGAGTACCAGAGAGGAGAACCATTATTTCATACATCCATGATTCTAAGCTGTAAAATGGAATATATAGAACAATTAGAACTTATGAACTTTGGTTGTTTATTAATGTAGTGTCACAAGTAGGTGTATAGTGTAATTTTTTTCAGATTATCCAATCAAATCACACTATAATACCACTTTCTTAGGTTTGTTTCTAAAATATCCATGCAATCAAACATAATGATTTTGTTTGATGTATGTGTAAGAAAGCATTACATTGTCGATGTATACAAATTAAATTTTTATGATATGCCTCTAGCACACTTCGAAAAATGAAGTTGGTGTCTCACACGTGCTGGTATCTGCACAACACACTCTCCTCTATATACTTCTCATTGTTGAGGTCATATACCTGGTTTTCTAATGATGTAAATTGCAAGTAATACAAAAACTTACATTACGTTTGATTTTGTTTAGAAAAAGTAGCATGGGACAGTCATTATTAACGGCCAAATAGAGATGCATCTAATTTATTTGAAAAATTGTATCAAAATTTCATGATTCTAACATCTATGTTCTTAATTTTTAAAAAATCTATGACTATATATTATTAATTAAAGGTAGATAGTTTGCACTAAAGATACTGGATACGCCACTACATTCAATCACTTTCATTTTTTAATTTATTATGCGTGTCAGTGCAGTGTCTGTGTATATGATTGATAGAAGATATTTATTTGATCATAGAGAAGAATATTAACTACTTCAGGTAACAAATATTCATACCAGACCATGATTGCTGAAGGAAAAGCAATCCTGAGGAATTGAGGGATGTTATGCAATGACTCTCTTGAAAAACCAGTCCAAGTACTTTTGCAAGAAGATGAGAATTTGATGTAAAACACTAATAACACTGTGTATATCCAATTTGACATGCACATTGCAATTGCAGCTCCTTTGATTCCATGCCTTAGTTTTATAATCCAAATCCAACAGTTGAGACAATGTAACAAGCTAGTAATTCCAGAAGCTACCAACAGAGGAAATACTATGTTTTGAGTTTGTAGGAATTTAACAATGCATTTAAGAATACCAGTTGCAAGAATGTTTGGAATCAAATATCTTCCGTATAATTCGGCTTCTGTTGCTATATTTGGGTCTTGATGTAAAAAAATTAGAATAGGCTTTAAGTTTAGCATAACAATCGACTGAGGTATAGTAAGAATCATGTTTATCAATATGGCTCTTTGCAAGTGTATGCCTACCATATGATACTTTTGTGCTCCATAGGACTGACCACAAAAAGTTTCCAGTGCACATGCGAAACCTGCCTAAATGAGTGGTAAACACAATTTAGCACAAGGAGCAAAATAGATATAGAAAAATCATTTTCTTAAACAAATTTTAAACCAAAGACATTTTGGATTGGCAGCGTGTTCGAAAAAATAGTCTATCACCTTTATTTTAGTAAAAGCTACAGGTTAGAAGAAGTTAAACAAAATCACGTTGTCGATGTGACTTCACCATATTCAGTGTCAATTCAAACATGCACTGAGTAAAAGAAATTATATAGAGAGAAAAATTAAATAATTTTAGTCTTCAAAATTGATGGATTTGTAAGAGATATATAAAGCAATAGCTAAGGTTTAAAGAAATCTTCCTCAGTGTTCTTCCCATGTGAAGAAACTAGTAGGGTAGCATGTCAAATACTCTTTAGCTAAAATTGTTATTTTCCACATGCACATATATATACTTTATCTATTTTTAATTTGTTGTGGTCATTTTGGAAAGTATGTTAAAATTCCTTTTGATTCAAGTGGTAAATATGTAGTGCTGCAATTAGAACTTGATCCTGAGCTATGAAGCATGGATACAGACACGAACACCGAACATGACACGGACACTAACACGCCGACAGCAAATCACACAATTCAGTGTAATTATATGTGTCGGTGTCACACATGTCCAACACTGGAACACACACAATCTGAAGAGTGTGCGTTCTTCATAGATCCTGAGAAATTGTCACAGCTTTTATCAGTTGTGTACTTCTGAAAGGGCATCCTGTGCTGAAGTATATCTTTCATTATATACTTTTGTAGGTGCATCTTTTTTATTTTATTTTATCATGCTTGGTATACTAATTGTTGCACATTTGTACTTTGTAATTGGAATTCCTGATATTTTAGAATGTATAGGGAGGAGTAATATGTTATGACTCTTCCAACATGCGAAACTACTCAGCTTTTAAAACATGCATAAAAATTCCTCAAACAAAAAAACATGCATAAAAATGAGTGTGACACGCATTATGTTCATAATAGTTAATAAAATAACAAAAGAAATCTCAAAGTGAAAAATATAAATCACAATCATGACTTTTAGACACAGTTGAGAGAATAAAATTATACTATGATATTCTATGACGGATTCAGAAGTCTATTGAACAGAGACAATAGATTTTGTTTAATAGTATAAATAGTATATAAAATTATATCACATAAATTTTTGTATAAGAACATAAAATAGAATAGTGACAAGTTTTTGTATTTTGAGGGGAAACAATGTATTCTACTTAATATACGTGTGTGTGAGAAAATTTAATTATAACTACTCAAAATGATGAAGGTGTAGGTTAGCGGTGTACACCTTCTTTAGTTGGACAAAATAAAGATTATATACTATTTAAAACAAGTTAAATTGCAAGGTTAATTGTGAAAGTTTCATCAAATTATTCCAAAAAACAAATATAAAACAAATGAAGGAAGAGAATTACTTTTACCCCAAACAACTTCTTGAAAACCAATCACGTTTACAAATACATTTAGACAGAAGAAAAAAAAACAGTTTTCTCTAGATTCACCCATTTGGATCTGACAAAAATTTTCTTTTTACCCTGTCCGAATATGTACCTCCAGACGAAATCAATTTGTAAGAATAGAAATGTTAGGAACACTCTTTTTAGCACTCATTCTCCTATTGGGTGAAAGCTATGTAGGTCTCACCACTTTACGTGGGATTCATTTCCAAACTGTGAAACCCACGTTGATTTCATCAAAAAAATAATGAGTGTTAGAGAGAGTGTTAGAAAGAAAGTGTCGATAACACTCATCTTTGTAAGAATCATTGACAAGGCAGAAGTAGCTCCCGTGGAGAACTATATTACTTTTTTCTCCAAATATATAACTTTTTTTAGTATAGTAGAATTTTGTTAGTTTTTAATAATTGCACATGATTCATATTTCAGTGATGAAATCAACATAATCCACATAATATAGGGAATGACTTTGAAACAAATAATATTATAGGTATCAATAACTAAAAGAAAATAACCAAGATCAAAGCAATATTTCCTATATTGCAAGAACTATCAAAAAATTGTAGTGAAATTTATACTTGTTGGGAAATATAACTAAAGAAAATTTGAACGTACCAATACACTTAAACCAATGACGTTCATAAATGAATTTGCCAAAGAAGCGCCAGCTAGAAGCACCTCATCATCTAAATGGCCTATAAACATGAGAGATATCATTTGTAAGCTGTATTGAAACACACTTGTAAATACTATTGGCACTGCCAGCCATAGCTGTTTCTTTACTTCTTCTGTAATATCCTTTCTGCATATGCCAATCATCATCTCTCTCATTTGTTGCCTAGGGGTCCTAGCTACCTTCCTCTTCCAATTGCTATGTTTAGAAAACCCACATATATAAACTATCAACATATAAATAACACTATAGTGAGGCCTTATAACAATAAATAGCTGTAAGAATCTAATTAATATATATATATATATATATGTGTGTGTGTGTGTGTGGGGACAGGATTAAAGGAAACTTACAAATCTGACAGTTGTATTTAAAGTTATTATAAAATAGATCAAACATATAATATTTCATGTAAATGAAAAATTAGTGGCCTCTTCTTCTAATATGTTATTCAATATTATAAATGTTCCATTTTAGATACGAAGAGTATCCAAATTATTTGAATATACGAAGATAAGGTTAACTTAGATTAGTTAGTTTTATATTATGTATATAGTTTTTAATTTGATGATGGATCAAGTTACTCTGAAGTAAAAAGGGTTTTACTTAGTGAGTTTTACACTACTGGAAAATATACATTTGACAATAGGGTTTTCACATCGGTGGAGAAGATATCCGAGGGAAAAGATAACACGGTGGCAATTTTGAATTTTTAGTGAACTTTGGAGAAGGTTTTCACATTGATCGAGAAAATTCGTGGGGGACAAATAAATGCCGAAGAGTTTTCACATCAGTGTGTGTGACTAGAGATCTAGTGGTGGTCGCTTGTCACTGTCATGAATCATAAGCACTTCATATGTATGATTTTTTCACTACTACAGAAAGGATTTTTCACATTAGTTGAAAAGCTTTTTTCGCATCAGGTGGCAACTGATATAAGGTGATATGATGTGGTATGCTCACGTCTTTTCACATCAGGTACGAACTGATGTAAAATCTTTTTTTCCACATCTGGCCTTTATTCCACTGACGTGGTACGTTCTCTTTAAAATTTAACAATAGGGTTTTCACATCAGTTTTATGATAGACACTGAAGTTAAACATGTATACTTCACATCGGTCCTTTTACCCACTGATGTGAAATCCATAAAAAAAAATTAAAAAAAAGCTCTTTTTTTAAAAAAAGAAACTGCTTACCAAATCAGCTTGAGACCACTTTCCTTTTATATTAAAAATAAGAAGAAAATTATGGATATTTTAATGCTACATCAATATTTTATATATAAAAAAGTACATGCATATATAAATACAATCAAAGAAGTTATATTATAGTAATATCAATGTAAAGCTATAACATCTTTGGGCATAATCTTCTAAAAAAATAAAAACATCTTTGGACATAATATTCATCAAACTATATATATATACCCCAATCAAGCATAGCCATAGCAACTTCAGACAATATCATCTCAGCCATTAATATCTCCACTACCATTTCTCATATGCTAAGAAAAAAGGAATAAATTCAATTGAAAAAGTTATTTCAAGTGCAGAATTTGGTTAAGAAACTAATTCAAACATAGGGCCTACAATTTCAATAATGAGTTCCTTCAAAATCAAACAAAATATCTTAGATTATCTACTTGTAGTACTCTAGTTTTCACCAAAAAGAAGATAAACAAATTAATATTGTAGGCTTTTGATATAAGCAAACACCAAAAACATTTCTTGCCTACATGTACAAAGAATGAATATCATAATCATTAACAACAACTATACTCTCCATAATCATCAACAGAACCCAATCCCTAATTTCTTAGCACAAATGCATTTCACACACACCCAAACCACCACACATTAAGAAGATATTTTATCAACACAAACACACAAAAGAAGATATTATCTTAGGTTTATCAAGAGATATACATGACACTACCAACACAAAAGCACAAAAGAAGATATTTTCTTAGATTTATCAAGCCTCAAAATCACTTCTTAGTTGGAATCACTTCTTAGCTGGAATCAATTCTAACTGCTGCAAACATGAAACCAAACATAACTTACAGTTTTGCAATGCTACAACCAAAAGTTGCAAAGTTGTTAAAGTAATTTCAGTGAGTCCAGACCTTTGCAATCTCAGCAATAGTTGCAACAACACCAAAAGGAATGTCATTTTCAATACCCTGCCAAAAGAAAATTCAAGAAAACAAACAACAATGAAGATAATTGTCTATAGATATTCTTTGGCATATACAGTTGGACTGTTCTAGTAGTGTAACAACAACACATGCATAAGCTACATGTCTAGAGATATGCTTTATTGGATATCTTTTTTTTTTTGTTGTTGAGGGATTATAGGATATCTTAGTCATCTTATATTCTTAAGCTCAACTAATTTATTCAAACAAGATTTCTACTCCTGAATAATTAATTCATACCATAACAGTTGATGAAACTAACGAGCAGCTAATGTTAAAGTTTAACTAAAACAAAATAGTTTTAACTTGCTTGCCTCATCAATAATCATAGACTTGGTCTTCTCAATTCTATTATCACTCCAACCTACATGGAATCAAATTTCCCATGTAACAAATTAGCCCAACGATGAGAGAAGAGGGTTTGTGTAATTTAATAATAAACAATGACCCTCTCCGAATGATACACCAGAATAACAATAATAAACACAATGAGCCGAAGGCCACGAAAATTACCCTCTCCGAATGATACACCAGAAAAACAAACAGAGTTATGCCAGGCACACCGCTCCAGAACATAATTTCCCCACCAGAAAAAAATAGCAGCAGACCTATTATGCAGCCAAACAAACAGGCGAAGCGCACACACACCACTTTTGAAACCTGCAACCAGACAGTAGATATTCAGAACAATGAAATAACAAGAGAAAACAACCACCCACCAAAAAGTAAAAAAAGAAGAATAAAAGAAACATGAATGTGGCAAGATAGTCAATGGTTTTGACTCATGTCCTAACATTTAAATGTATGAAAAAGATCACTAGAAGAAGAAAACTGATCAGAATGACTTTTCAGCATATATATTAATTGTAATAAAAAAGCATTTTGATAAAAATTTCTACTAATGAAGAAGAAATTAGAGTAAGAATCCTAACATTTTACCACTCATAGAAGGTCCAATAGCTTTGAATAGAGACATTAGTGTCATAGCAACGCCATTAGAAAAGTGCAACTCCATCGTACAAATTCTGAATCTTTGGTAAACATAATTCATCTCAGCTATAACCTTTTGTTCTCCATTCTGTCGCTCTCTCTAGAATGAATTCATGAATGCTTTCTTATGCATTAATCTTAGATGGAAAAAGGATAAGAAACCTTACATTTATATTTGTCTTTGAGTGTGTTAAGGTACTCTTTCAAATGGGACCCCACTCTTTTCTATTATTACATTCAAAACAGCCAATCCTACAACTATACAAACATGATTTCCACCAATGTTAAAGTAATTTCTCTGAGTCAAAGCGTTTACAATCTTAGGATACACCTAAAACTTAGATAATTAGAAACCACAATAACAGAGAACAAGATAAACACAACAATTCAAAAAAATATAACCAAAGACATGTCATTCCAAATTCAATACAATATAGACATATAGAAATAGGGACCCAAGTTGCACATGTAATAGTAACTACAACATCACATTAAAGTAACAATGGAATATTATTATATCTGGAAATTCTCTAACCTTACAAGTGCTAAGTACCAGAAAGCTAACACTGCTAAAGACTTTGTGCAGTTAGATTGACAACCTGCAACAAGATGCCCCAAGTGTAAAAATTATGGTGAGCTCTGGTCACTCTTGTTTAATTACTTGTCGAAGCTGAAAACTCTAGAGTATAGAAATATAAAATAATTAATGAATAAGCCTTTACTATAGACTAAGTAAACTTTAAATATTTCACAAGTTTAGCACTTCTCTTAAATATTTTTGTTGTGAGGATTTCATGACCAGTTTAGATTTTCTTCAAATTATATGGTAAATAAAGCATACATGAATACAATGATAAGAACATTAAACTAGACTAACTAGTTGGAACTCAGAGTCTTTTATACAAATTATTATAATGAATTACTATGTATAGAAGTCCACTTGTTAGCCATCACTTTAACTTATTTTTTATGTCAACATGAAAATGTCACTAGTGCTTGACTATGAAGTTGAACTAAAAATATGCAAATTTGTGAACACAACCTTCAAGTACATGAGAAAGGTTTAATTCAACACCTCACATGAAAAATATATATACATACATTCACAAAAAGTGGCACTTAGCTATCTTCCAATATATAAGAAAAGTTTAATTCAAGAACCTCACATGTTAATTTTAGTTAGTATCCTAACTGGCTGCACTGAACTATATCACTTGCAGTATTTGTTTAATTACTCACTCGGAACGGTTTATTTCTATTATCTAATCACATGTCAAACAAAAGATAACTATTGTCTGCTTTGCTATGATGTTCTTAGCTACTTAAAGATACTAAAATATGTATATAAAAATTATCTTCTCTATGATTAAAATAGATGTAAGCATCAGAAAATAGATTCAAAGAACATAAAAATAAAAACCAACACCCAAAGAACATACAAATTGCATAAAATAAATTTATGGAAAATAGAACATACAATGTTAGCTATCTCTCTTCTGCCAATTCCTTTCCCTCTTCTGCTGCTACCAATGGACAAATTCTAATTTAAATTGATGTAATAAGCCAAAAACAGAAGCAAAACATGAGATTGAAATGAAATTGAGAATTAGAGTTTTGAAAATTTGGGTATTTTCACATTTAGAACCAATTGTAGGTTAAATACTTACCCAAAATGTGATAAAGAAAAGTGTTGCGGCCTGACCTAATGGAGACAACAACTCATGGCTGAAACTATGAGAAACAAATCGTTTATGCATGTGTATGTTTCAAAGGAAAGAAGAATCGAAACAGAGAAGAAGAAGAAGAGGATTCAAATCGTTTATGCGTGTGGCTTCTGCAGCAACACCATGAAATAGATGTGAATGAATGAATGACGGTGAGGGTTTTGATTGAGAGAGAGCGCGCTTGGACGGTGAGAGTGAAAAGTGAGGAAGGAAAGCGTGGATGTGTTTTACAATAGAGGAAGGGATAAGGTAAAGTGAAAATTTGTTTTTACATCAGGCAGTTCTCACCCACTGATGTAAAAATAAGTTAGTCAAAGTTTTCACTCAAATTGCGAATATGCCATCGCGTTTTTTCCCCTTCATTTCAATTATGCACTGATGTAAATGTTATATGCTATTAGAAATTCCTTTCATGTGCTTATGTCAACTGATGTAAAAACTCACAGTGTGTATCTTTCCCTTCAGATATTTTCCTTGCTGAAGTGAAAACTAAAACCCCCATGATGTTAAATGTATATTTTGTAGTAGTGTTTAGTCATTCTGTTTTACTAGACAACTGATTTTTAACATCTATGACCTATGTAATACCGACACTTTCAATTGAATGTGGGGTTGAGTGACTGGCACCCCTACCATACATGCACATTCTATTCAAATATCAAAATTTATTTATTTATTTATTCGACATGTTGACGACACAAATTGGACAACTAGCCCACAATTCCAATCAGCTATATATAAAAAGGGTCAAGCCTTGGATTGATTAGATTGTTTTCAACTTTTCGGTACTTGAGAAGAGTATCTGAATCATGATTTTTAAGTTATTCTTTCCACATGTGTAATGACTAATATAAAAATAAAAAAGGTGTTACTAACAAATTTTGTTTGATTATCGCTTACAGGTTAAGATTGGTGACTTGGGTTTGGCAGCAATTGTGTGATAGAATCAAATTGCACAGTAGACAATTCTTGGTAAACTCGAGTTTATGGCTATAGATTAATATGATGAAGACTACACATAATTGGTGGACATATACTAATTTGGTATGTGTGTGTTAGGAAATTTCTTACAAGTCCTGATTTGGCCATGCAGAAAAGCAATTCTTTTAAAAATGATCTCACATCGCTTTGGCTTAAAGCTGATATAAAAATATAGATTTCAGACCTATTGTTACGTTTTGACCGATGTGAAAACCTTCTGTTAAGTTTGTAAAAACGATTATCACATCGGTGTTTAGTAACCAGATGCAGAAAAACATCTATCACATCGGCTGAATACCCGAAGTGAAAAGTAGCAGAGATACCACATCGCCTTTATTTACATCGGGTGGTACCAGATGTAAAATGTCCATTGTAAAATCCTGTTTATGTAGTAGTGAATTAGGATTGAAGCTACTGAATTTTCTTAGTCACATATGTGAACATTGAATTACATGAATATAACCATTGAATATTGTCATTTATATTTTTTTTAAGAAGCTAAATTAGTCCATCCAAATTGACATCGGAGAGAATCGAACCTGGGACCTCGAGGAGGAGTATACTCCTAGGCCCTAAGCCAATACCACCAGACCAAACCAAGTGGGTTAATATTGTCATTTATATTAGTAACACATGAAATTTCATATAAAATGAACATTTTTATCTATGTAATCTTTTAGTTGACATTTGCTTACTCTTCAAAACAAGTTGTAGAGTTGATCTACTGAATAAAAAAAATTTAGTTGGTAGTTTGAACATTGAAAATTAATATATCTAATAAATTATCAAGTAAAGTAACTTTAAAATTACTATAAAACAACTCCATCCCTCTCTCCATATATATACATATATAGGAAATAAACCTTCCTCTAAACCAATACATTTAAATTTTTATCAACCTTTAGGTTTACTCAAAATGCAATATGGAGGATGAAAACCAAAATACTACCTCAAATGTAGAAATTCAATGTTCAAAAATCAAAATCACAACACTGTTAAATTATCTAATAATATCTTATAACACCATTGTTTTGGTTGTCCAATCGTTGAATATCAATTTAGCTATGAATGATATTTTATGATCGGGTAGCCAAAACAAAGGCGATGACATCAAATTTTAGTTTAACTTAGTAACATCCAATGGGACACATGAATGGTTATGTATTTGGGCTCAAATAATACCAATAAACTTAGATATACGGAGTAAGTATCAATGATAACCAACAACCAAAACAATCTAAAGAAACAACAATAAACGTAGATCTAATCTAGCAACTAATGTAAAGCAAAATCACAAACATTTGGTTACCAAGTTCGGCTCAACAATGACTTACGTTTTTGTAAGATATACAAACATATTACAAGAATTTAACTTCACGATCTCTAGAATAAGAACCCATAACTTCTACGCAATTTTCAAGTGACTCAAACCCACATAGATCCTAAGAGAAATCAAGTGAGAAAACTGTTGATCATTCCTCTTATTGGATTTCGCTACCCAAGATCTCCCCAAACTCTATATTTTTCATCTTTCCTCTCTCCAAGATTTCAACATCTTCTACCTAGGTCTTGGTTTTGCATCTTATCCAACTCATTCTCTTATGCTAAGTCACTCCTTATAGATTTCAATATGGCTACATTCTTTAAAACTGCACTACCACTGCTAGACTGGCTTTGTGCAATAATTTTTGGATATGTTTGAGGAAAGAGGATCAGGTATCCTACTATATGCAATGTTTCCAACTGAGCATATATGAACTGGTTGTATCACAGGGGAACGAACCACGCGAGTTTTGCATTTAATTTTGATTAACTTCTAAGAATCTTTCCCATTATTGAGGGGTGTAAGCCTAATTTCTTGTTATGAGTCAGGAACCATACAGAGTTATGAATTAGATTAACCTATTGAAAGGGTTGGATGACATTTGAAATCTTATTTGAAGAGATATTATTTTTTGTCTCATAGTTGAAGTGATAACTCTAACACCCAAGACTGCTCTAAGTATTGCCGATTGACCCCACAAACCAACACATGTCTTTTCAGCGTGTTTTTCCTCACTCGCACGCTTTCCTAGAAACGTCTCAGAAGGTCACCCATCCAAAGACTACTCCAAGTCAAGCATGCTTAACTGTGAAGTTCTTATGGAATGGGCTTCCAAAAAGAAGATGCATCTTGTTGGTATATGATCCCTCTCATTCCAATGTGATCGATTTAGTTGCCTAGAAGCTGCCAGTAGCCGTGCATTGCCATGCCTTATGCATTGGCGATCACTTGATGAGTCAATAAATTAGTGTTTTTAATATATTATTTGAGTCTGTTTTATTTAGATTTGATTTCGTTTTATTTAATATTATTTCCTTTTTAGAATTATTTTAGGCTTAATTACATCTTTAGTCCCTTAAATAATTATGAAATTTCACTTTGGTCCCTCAATTAATAAACGTCTTAAAATGGTCCTCTAATTCAGCTCTGTCCGCCAATTAAATGCACTCCGTCAATTTTTAATTGAAAAACGTTAACTTGATGACATGGACGCTGATGTGGGAGATATGGATTGGAGATAAGGTTGTGAGGTGGCATAACATGATTTGAATCTGATTTTTATCTTCTTCCCATCTCTCTCTTTTCTTTCTTCTCATCTTCTCTCCCTCGATCTCCTTCTTCTTCCCTTCTCTGTGCTCCATTCTTCCCTGTTCTTCATCCCTTCCTTGTTCTTCTTCTTCAGTAACAATAAACCCTTAATACTTATCAATCATGTCCACTGTGTCACAGAATTCGAAAACTAACCCTAGTGAAGGAGGTAATTCTTCATATCCTGGATCTGTTATGAGGAGGAGATCTGTTAGAGATTGCAGGTGTGGAGATAAACAAGTCCTGAGAACTGTAACTGATGTAAACAATCCGAATTTTAGGAAGAAGTTTTGGGGATGTGTCAACTACAAAAACCAATTTGACAAGGGTTGCAACTATTTTAATTGGTTTGATTCAAGAGATGATATTATTGATGCAAAAGATAAG
>Ga0228711_1002712_pt1 | contig 27357 bp, 22 predicted proteins | sample MedpolnodulmetaG_2_FD_177996 | JGI IMG/M metagenome (GOLD analysis project Ga0228711, IMG submission 177996) | Root nodule microbial communities from Medicago polymorpha collected in Santa Monica, California, United States - brown nodules | ecosystem: Host-associated > Plants > Roots > Nodule... | reverse complement strand
CAGCTCTCCAATCCACTATGAGAAGATGTTACAAGAGGTTACAAGAAATCAGCCTTATACCTAATCTCTACCCTTTGTTTCCCTCACCACACTCATATGAATCTTACTAGAGAATACACAAAGGAAGTTTTAGATCCTTCAATGATGTAATCTCATTACCCAAGGTGATTACAATGTTTATCCCAACCCTAGAGACCCCCCTTACAAAGATATTCAACCCTCAAGTTCCCCCCTTTGTAAACCCTAGGCCCCTAGCTTCAGCTCTCCTTCAAAAATCTGCAGAATCCACTTAAAGACTAGACACAACAGTCCAAAATCGTGTCACGATTTTGTCCAATCGTGTCGCAATTGTCTCTGAGCAACTGTTGTGACCAGTCCCTTTCAGGAAAACTTGGTGAGGAAGCTGTTGAATCGTGTCACGATTTTCCATCTCAAAATATCATGCTCCCTGCCAATCCAATCGTGTCACGATGCCCAAAATCGTGACACGATTTCAGGGTTTCCTGAATTCTCAATTTGAAGCCAATATACAACAGCTTTGAATAAATTTACTGTAAATTATTGGTGGCTATTACCTTTGTTTATACCTCTATTTTAAATGATTTGAGTGATTACATGATCTACTTCCCTTTATCTATGTCTGTCTATTTAGGTGTTTATTAATTTAATTAATTTTTATGTTAATTAGTCATTTGGAACATCATATATAAGGAAAAGTACTATGTATTGTCCTACATAAGGAAAATATATGGGCCTCTCTTCCATGATTAGCAGCAATAAAAAATCAGTGTTCAGATTTATCAAGAACCGAATGTGGCAGAAAATTAGTTATTAGGATTATTCTGAATATATATCTTAGAAATATCCAATTTTCTTGTATTTTTTTAAAAAACATATTACCAATATCTTAGAAATATCCAATTTTCTTGTATTTTTTAAAAAAACATATTACCAAATACGCTTGAGATATTTTGTGAACATGACTTCGTTAGAGTGCAATTTTTGAAAAATTTATACATTTTATAAGTTTATTTATAATTAAGCATATTTTTGCAACATTTACTTTCTACATATTGAAAGAAAAAAAATTCGACCTCATAAACAAAGAAGCCAGAGAGTTTTTTTTCTTCTGTTTTTGTTGTTACAACTTCTATATATGTCAACAATGACTATAAAATATTCTTTCAAAAAAAACAACGACGATAAAATATTTTAATTTAAACAAAAACTCTACGATTTTTGTTTTTAACCACAGATATCTATATCTTTTAATGAGGTCATTGTAGTTATATATTAATGATAAACAACATAGTCTTAATTTTTAGTAGTATCTGGCATCCATATAACTTTTATTAAATTAGGGTAAATATGTTTTTAGTCTCTCCAAAATTATAAACTTTTATGTTTAGTCTCTAAAAAATAATTTATTCACTTTTAATCCCTATTTTCATTTTATAGGGACTATTTTGGAGGACTAAAAGTATCCATTTTTTATAAAAAAAAGTTATGGACTATTCTTACAATATCATGGATGACTAAAATTACCATTAACAATTTTACGGGGAAATCTTTCAAAAAAAAATAATTACGGGGAATAAACTCAAAAACTCGTCAGTTTACATGGACTAAAAACATATATATTGAATTTCAAAAATTTCTTGTGTACTATGTATCCGGGCTCAATAGATAACAAAACTAATAAGAGATCTATCAACGTTCCCCCCAAAAGAATCATCTAGTCTTCGAGGTGAAATGAAGGAAATTGCTTCATGATATCTTCAACTGGTTCTTTAATGTCTTTAAGTGAATTCAGTGGGTTCCTTCACTGCAATTGTCATCTAGATTGATTTGTTCAGTCAATTGTAAAATCATAGGTCATTATATTCATCAATGCATCAAAATATATGATGTTGTTGATCAATTAAATGAGGAGGTTAAAGATGTCAAGAAACCCTTGCAACCTAAGCAAAAGTGTCATATCAACTCAAGCCTTGCCAGAAGAAAACTGATTTGCACATTGAATGTGATTCCTTGCAAAACAAGCCTCTGGTTATCAAAGAACCATTTTATATGAATAACAAGGATATCACCTCTTATAACTATGTTTTGAAAAATGTCACAGATGAGGTAATTTCTCATGATCTTGGTGGTGAGTCATCACCAGTTATAGAGGAAATCTCAACAGCTCATTTTCACAAAAGTGGTGAGGGCCATTTAGAAACAAATTAAGGCAACAACCTTAATAAACCTGAAACGTCGGTGGAGGTGACTAGTGTGAAAGTTGACTTAGATAAGAGCAAGGTGTGAGAAGATGTCAACATGGCGAAGGACAATGACACTCATGTTAAGTTTGACATACCTGAGATTCGGCAATCTGGGCTCAATGCTGATCAAAAGATTGATGCTTATAAACAGCAGAAAGATGACATTAGTAACATTAAGGAACAAATAGCATTGATTCACATGGATATAGAGAAAAATAATTTCCCCTTTGTGGACAATACTAATGATGAAGATTTTATTCCTAATACTATTGATCAGGAAGACATACACAAGAAGAATGGGGAGTTGCTGTCTATTCATGTTGATGATCAACAAACTTTGAGCCAATTGGAGGTCAATCCCATGAAAATGATGCTGATCTTCAGAAGCAGAACCAGGTCACTGACATTGTGATTGACGACAGAGAAATTTGAAAGGTTACAACCCCTAAAGCTCATGAATCACCTAAGGAGACTAACCATGCAACTCAGAAGTTGGTAGTTCCTGAGATCGCTTCTGCTGTGAAATTTTTTGAACATGATAAGAAAATTGTGGTGATCAATTCTACTTAATCTCAGGATGAGTTTGTTTCTGATAACCAAAGTTACAATTTTACATTAGTTGTTAACTACAAAGATCTCAATCCTAAGGTTCAAATGGAATTGCAAGCAATTGGTGAGTTCTGTGGGGTGCTCCTAAAGACAAAATATTACTCAAAACCCGAAGTCCAGGTCTGCAGGTGGTGTACTTACCACCGACTCAAACTCTCAATGAACCTTCTTTTTGGAAGACCTGATTTCAGCTTGTTTCTGATCAGATTATAAAGGTTACTATTTCCTTAGAAGGCACAATTTGGTGTCAGTATAATGACTTATGTGCATAACTTAATACTATAAGTGCTGCTGAGCATGATACAGTACAGAAGTATGGATATATATATATATATATATATATATGATTCTAAAGTTGCAATCATGGATTTTTCAAATTAATTGGAGTTTAACAGAATTGCATACTCTTCACCAGATACATTCCTTTAGGAGAATGGACCATTGCATTCACATAGTTCTGTGGTCTGGCTGTCCTGATTTTTCAGGTTATAGTTTTTTTAAGATGGTTTTGGTCTTCCAAACTATCGTTTTGTATACCTTTTCTTTACAATTCTTTTTGTTTTGTTGAGTTTGGTCCCACTAACCTTGTATTTTTTTTTCTTCATTTTTATTTTAATAGAATTAGATGGATGCTTTGCATTCATCATGCTTACCCAAAGAGAAAGGAAAAAAAAACAGATTTTAGCATGCTGTGAATCCAAAAATGTTAATCAATCCAATCTTCATTTCATATACTGTTTCATTATGGTCCCTTGTTATAACAACACCAACACAAGACAGAAACATATATGGCAGAATACCATATAAAAATATTTAATAACATAAAAAAAATAGTTGGGGAAATTACCCCTATTGTTAACTTATATTCCTACACAAAATTAGAGGCTACCTACATTTCATTACAAATATATTGTTACTCGTACTACTCAATATTTCCGTGCAAAAACAGAATGAAAGTACACCTTGAACCATATGAATAAATTAGGGGAATACATAGCTTATACCAAAAACTACACCAAAGAGGATACCAAATAATAATTTAGCAGAAGCTGTGAAATGCAGAGACCATTTAAAAGTGTAAAGTGAAAATCTATCTAGAGCTCCTTTGCCATGTTGACTTGTGTAAATTGCTTTGCTATAATATAAGAAGCATTGGTAATAAGTTACTAATGAACCCTTCCTTCAAGATCGGTCCCCAAATCCGAATGGTGATTTTGTTCTACTACCGCCTTCACCGTACATTTCATTCCACTTCCTTAACTCATTCATGCTTGTTGCATCATAGGCAACAGATGGACCCACCTACATATTATGACGAACCAGTTATTTCACATTTAAACTACTAAATAGGAACATAACAATTCAAATGTTACAAAAATATATATATTTATACCTTGGATTTTGCTTGCACGAAATCATCCAAATTAAGGGGCCTTAATACCGAAGTTGTAGTATCATTGTCTCTCTGTGTAGGCCAAAAAAATAGTATCATGTTGGTTAGCAGGCAAACAAATTCAATTGAAGTACCAACATACGTTGCAGTGCCGGGTGGAAAGAAGATAAGGTGAAAAACAAAAATCTTGACAAGAAATCCGAGCAAGTTTTGTGTATTGACTGCATGTTTATCAAATTCAGTGCGAACAATTTTATAGTCCCCATACCTTCTTTTCTTCTTCTAAAAGCTCTTGAACAGGTCTATATGCTGCAGCGACACAGAGGTTCTGCCAAATATAAGCACAAAGCAGCATGAGATATATGACTGGAGACGGATAACCAGAGAATATTATGTATTGCAGAAAAAGAAACGCATGAAAATATTCCGCATTATGTTCGTCATGTGAGGAATCTGAGGGTTGAGAGGCAAATTAAGGGAGTGCCTAAAATATAGTGGTTTCTATTCAGATGCGCTTGACAATATTTACCTTCAAATCACTGCCAGAGTATCCTTCAGTCAAGCTAGCAAGTTTGTCATACTGAAAATCAGGATTCAGATTTTCTTTTGCAAGAAATATTCTTAGAATCTTCATTCGATTCTCCACATCTGGTAAATCAACATATATCCTAGAGAAATACGAGCTCAGTTAGCAAAGGTGTACTTGTATTTGTCACATACCTCCCAAATGTAAATGTAAACTTGAAATTTAAGTAAACTATTTGACAATATTAACAGTACATCAATATATTTATTGAATTTTTTCCCTTGGCTGTAAAAGCTATTAACAATTTTTCAAATAAATACATATGTATAAATCTATCCATGGGCCTCTATCAGAATAACTTAAGCTTTAGAGAGTGTCACTCGAAGTTGCCAAGAGTTGTTCGTAGGAAATCTGGAGTGGCATCAGATGCCTGGCAGTCCCCAGGTGAAGAAATATTTTATTTCAAATAATATAATATTTATAAAAATATTATCATATCTTATAGTTTTCTAAACAATACTTTCTTAATTTATAAATTGTAACAAGAGTAAATCTTATTAAGCTTATGCTTAACAAAGAGTAATAGGAAATATTGAACATATCATTATAGTAATTTTGGTTAACATAAATTATTCATATAATTAGTCACTGTAATCTCATTTATCATGCTTCGCTTTCTTATTTACTTATGGTAATATGCAAGATATCAGTCACATTACATTATATATAACTTTTTTTTTCTGAGTACAATTAAATCCTTCAAATTCAACAATTTGATTCTTAACACCCCCAATTTCTTAAGTAGAATTAAGGACTTCGTTGATTTGAAAAAAAATATTATTTCATGTTTTCACAAATAATTGCAGAAGTGACACCAGAAGATAATGATCATAACTCATAAGTTATAACCCTTCAGCCAATATTTCTAGAAGGAATCTTACAGTTTACCTTCTCGGTAAACGACGAATAACAGCATCATCAAGGTCAAATGGACGGTTTGTTGCACCAAGAATGAGAATTCTTTGATTTTCTTTTGACCTCAATCCATCCCACGCTGCCATGAACTCATTCCTCATTCTTCTAGTGGCCTCATGCTCATGAGCACCACCTCGAGCCCCAAGCAAACTGTCTACCTACGATATAGATTCTAGTCAGAAATCAATTTTCTAATTCGTGATAGAGTTAGATAAACTTATAAAGCGTAGATAAACAAAAGAAGGAAGATTGCCAGTAAACTTTAGATTTTTTTCCACATTTGAGGGTCCATTTCTGGAAAGTGGAAACTATTTTTTCGCACATAATAGTTTATTTTTTCAAAACATGACTTTTAGATTGGATTGCATTGGATTTAATTTAGAAACAAGCCGATTGGATCATTGAATGAGAAAGCCAATATAACTGGATTTGATTTTTTTTCTTTCTCTCACATACAATGCTAAAGAAAAGTGCTATATATTCTGTGTGAAAAACTTTTTTCTCTTTCTAATTCAATTAATCGCTTGAACCGACATTATTAGTCTTTTAAAGTTCCACTTTAAATTATTATTGAACTTCTTGAATTGCATTTCTTTCTGTTGCATTATCAAATCAAAATAATGAACATCAATATCAGAAGAGATTGAAAACGCTGCAAAATTCAATGTACAGTCTATTTCTAGAAAGCCATGCATGGTTATAAAAGCAAAATCAGAGATGAGAGAAGGTATGCATTCACACACTCACTTCATCAACAAATATAATGACAGGTGCAAGCTTGCTGGCAAATGAGAAAAGCGCTTTTGTTAGTTTCTCAGCATCTCCAAACCACTGTATCAGCAAAGAAGCAAAAAATGAAGATATTGTTAAATGAGATGATTTGAATTGCTTGAGAGAAATTACTCTCAGCCTTGTTATTTATAACCAAGTGATTGCGATCAAATCTACAGCTAAATCCCTTGACTGTAGGGATAAAAACCAACAAACCTAATGATAGAGATATTTACTCAACGTAATATAATTTAAACCTAATACATTTCTTAACAGATATCACACAATACAGAAGAAACTCGTGCGCCTTTAAACTACTGGAACAATTCATATAATAAAATTCATGAAAAAAAAGCAAAGGAACTTGATAATAGACAAAACTAGTTAATTGTAAGCCCATTTGCTTCTCACTCAAGTTTACCCCATATTTACATTCTCTTAGAGTGTCTTCTTAACCGTCTATGCTCCAATCCATTCTCATATTCATTAGCTGTTCCTCGTTGACAAATCCCACTTGGAAGTCTAAAATTTCCCCTGTGGTCAAATCTTTCATAGGACAGTAGTACTTAATCATGTAAATGTTAAGGTCTACTTTAGAAACAGAACCAACATGTTTTTGCATAGTAAGGAAGCTGAGATCTTATGAAGGTGCCCTTACAGCTAAGCTGTTTCTCATCATATGCTAAAAATATTTGGCAAGATAAAAGAAGCTACGATTTAAAGTTACAGTTTTAAGGAGTTCTCCGGTGTACTTGGTTAGAAAGGAATGTGAAGCTTTCAAAGCTCAAATTACTGAGATTGAACTGGATTGTGTTTTTAGTTTTTCACTGATGCTTGAGTACATTGTTGTTTGAAAAGAATTTCTATTACTGAGCCAAAAAAAAATTGTCAATTTCATTTAGAGCAAGTATATTATGTGCTGTGTAAGAAAGAAATCGGACATATACACTAAGATATGAGCACATTTCAACAATGTTATCAATCTCTCACTGTCCATATCAACATCATTCACGGCTTCCAGTACTAGGTAAAATAAAGAAGAATATCATGAGGAAAAAGCAATAACTTGACAGATCCGCTACAGCCTAATCCTTGCTTGGACCAACGGCCTCATTTTAATTGCAGTAAAAGTATCAACTGAAAAAGGCAGACGTGCTATAATCGAAATTACCTTTGAAGTAAGGGTTGAACCGGTTACACTGATAAAATTTGCACCAGCTTCTGTTGCAAGTGCCTTCGCCAGAAGGGTTTTCCCAGTTCCAGGAGGACCAAAAAGTAAGATTCCTTTGCAGGGCTGAAAAGTTTCCTCAAATTTATTATACACAACAAAAGAAGATAACAAAACTGATTTTGTTAGAATCCGAATGCATACAAGAAACAAGGACCATTACCCGCAACAAGTTTCCATGAGAGAAAAGCTCAGGTCTTCTCATTGGAAGAATAACAAGTTCCTGAAGTGCCTTCTTAACATCTTCAAGAGCACCTATGTCATCAAACTTCACCCCAATTTCACCAGGAGCTACAACGGCTGAAACGAAATTGCTCTCAAATTCATCCTTCGCAAGGTTCTGTAACCATATTTTGTATGATCAAAAACAACATAAGATAAAAAAAGGCTGAGCTTATGATCACTTATAATTTTTAAGCAACAGTAAAATAAACCACATGCCTTGAGGTTCTGAGAAGATTTTCGTGACATAGTTTCCATGCCTTTCATCCTTGAGATTGCAATTTCAAGACTTCACACAAGGGAAAGAACAAATAAATGAGTTATAATTCTGCCTGAATAAATATATACAATAGAATGATAGGATTTACACGTATACCTTTCGCGAGGTATGCACAGTCTTTCTCCTTTGATAGAAGGAAGCAGGCATGATGATAAGTAATGATTTTTTGCCCAGCCTACCAGTTTCTCAGCTTCTGAAAACAAAATTAAAAGACCAAAATCATGACATGCAAACACATGAAGTTCGATCGTAGCAATTATTAATGATGCCTATACAGGGAACTTGTCAAAGATATGAAAGTATGAAGTATTTAGTATAGAATAAAGCTTTACAGATTCCCAATGTACTAAATAATGTTGTACTGGTACTTCCGATTTTTGTAATTCCTCAACAGTTCCCCCCTTAGGGAACTTTTTTTAAAGGAAAATGTTAGTTGTTAGAGTGTTATGTTGTGGCCAGGGTTTGAACCCTAAACCTCCTCATACTCAGCTCAGCCACTTTATGTTAGAAGGTACTCGTACAATCAATGAGGAAGAAAAGACTATAGCATACAATACAAGATAACAAGTGAAACAGTTTTGAAATTAACTAAAATCTTACTTTGCTTAGTTATAACGATGCCATCAGTATTCACAAGCAAGAGGTCTGTGCACGATAGCTGATGTTCTTCAAGAACCTGCGACATGAAAATCCAGCTATACATGCTTAATATTGATGGTGTGAAATGCATTCATAGAAAACATACTCCGAGGACAACATACTTGACATATATATTTGGGAAGGGGGATGGATTGAACAAGAAAAATCATCGAAGTATGACAATTTTGAGACAAATATATTTAACACTACACATGCATAGATTTACTGAGAATTACCTTTCGTAGTTCATTCAAATTACTACGTGATATCACAATTTTCCTGTCTTCCTCGAGTTGTTTTTTGAATACTGTCTGTAAATTCTCCTCCTGTAATGTATCATAAAGAATATCAGACAAAACCATGACATAAACAACTATTAGAGTCATACATATCAAATTGTACATAAGGTCAAAAGCCTGATAATCCTCAGTCAACAACCTTAGAGGAGATACAAAGACAATCAACAGCTAAACCAATATATGATTTCTGTTTTAATTACATAAAGAATTGTAAGTGCCAGTTTAATTTGTGAAAATGTTTCTATTTTCAATTTTCATTTACTATTGTTACTTCTAATTACAAAAATGCTGCACTGTTTTCAGAAATATAGAAATATATACATACAGATGTACATAGGTCAAATTTTCTTCTAGTATGTTAGTTAACAAATATATGTCTGACTTGTCTTGATAAATACAAATTTCTTCCATGATACGTGCATATAGGCTATAGCCATTTTATGTTATTGTTTGTACAGTAAAGATGGGGATAGTGCCCTGAAATCCTTAAACTTTAAATGTTTGATATTGGTTTTTGAAATGTGTCGTATTGGTACTTCATAGTAGTATAGAGAAAAACATTACGTTTGGTGATTCATCATGATTACCTCATGAAGATGCAAAATACAAAACAATTACCTTTGGTGGATGTACACTCAAAACATTAGAGAAGAGCTTGTTAATATCATCCTCTTCTGATGTCTTTCCCCCTTTGAATCCATCAGTCAGATGCTTCAAAGAAAGAGGCTGTAAACAAATATGAAAATGAATTAAATAATAAGAACCCAAGAAACAAAAATGGTGATTTTCATAATGCTGCAGTTATTATTTTATTGACCACTGATTTCTTAGTCATATTCAGTTCAACAGTTGATAAAGCAGAGACACGCAATAGGACAAATTATAATTACACTTACAATAACAACCAAACCTTATCCCACTAAGTGGGGTCAGCTACATGGATCAAACTATGCCATAGTTTTCTATCAAAAACCATATTTGGATCAAACTCATTAATCTCTAAATCTTTCCTAATAGTTTCTCTTATAATTGCACTTAGGCAGCATAAAATTGACAGTAAAAAATTGTTGTAAAAGAAATAACAGTTCATAAATATAATAACCAGATTTGAAAACAAATTAAGCAAAGGAACGTCAAATGCATGGGAACATGATAGCAATTTAAGACATTAAAGCAATGAAATTCTCAAATTAACAATCAATATCGTTAGTTACTCTACAAAGCATTTACTCATATTGATTGATTGTTGACGTTGAGTTTTCTTAAAGTAAACAAAGAATTATTGCTATTAGAAAGGGAAAAAAGTACATTTGCAGGACGGAAAAAGCTGACATCAATTCCAATCATGAATAAATTCAACGTAGTTACAGTTATCAACGTGCTATAGCCTATAGTTAAGAATAATATTGATTCAACATCGGCATAATTTGAACCTAAAAACATTTAACCATACAATATTTAAGGAAATGCATAAATTTGTAGAAAGATAGAAAGCATTACCAGCTTAGCAACACGTCCAAAGTTTGGAAGTATCATTGTCTGTCAAGCATTGCATATGATTAAGGAAGAAAGTTAAAATGATATTATTCGCTAAATGAAATCAATACATTTGAGTCAGACATAAGAATATAATACTTCATGAAGATAAATGACAATTAAGGCTTACAAACTTCTCCTTCTCCTTTGATCCTGAATGAACTTTGTTTTGCCCACAAATCAATACTACAGGGCCATATAATCGGTCAAACATCTCCTCAACCTTGTGAAAAAACTCATTTCGGTTTGACTTAGGAACTGATTTATGCAACCACTGTGAACTATCCGGAAAATACACTATAAGAGGTCTTTTGGAATTCAAAACCTGAAAAAGCAATAGACATGTGTCACCTATCATTAAAACAAGATTTTGATTCATTTGTTATGAGATTCCAAAATTACAAAATTACCAGCGCACTATACCTCACATAAAGCCTCCACTGCTATGTAGCAATCATGTGATTGAGCATCTAGGTCATTCTCTATGTCCTTAACTGTTTGAAAAGTCAAAAATTCTTAGTTCGCTTAGTCAGGAGAACTAACATAATTTACTATCCCTAAGGGAGGAGTAAAGTTCAAATACTTATATCAGAGTAGCTGCAGCAAGAGTATAAAACTCGAGAAACTGTATCTATGTCCTAGGACAGAAAGTACTAATTCAACCTCTGATAATAATTAATAAGTTTATAAATTATAATAACTTAACCATCAAACACATAGCGGCATGTATTTAACAGAGATCAAGATAACTCACTCAGTTCAATTAGGCTAAAAAACACTACTTTCTAAAAATAAAATAAAGGGAAAAATGTCAAACTCCATTGCCACTTTAAGAGCCAACAGATGCAGATTAGTTAAATTGTTCAAAATAAAATTTGAAAACATAAAAAGTATTTCCCTACAATCAACTACACATAGAAAGTACAAGGAAATTGACTTAAAAGTTACTAAGATTCAAGTTCTTCAATATTTTGAATCAGAAAAATGTACCATTTATCCAATAAACTGATGGTTTTGCACGACCGTTGTTAAGGTTTTCCACCTCACTTTCATTGGCCTTCTCTTCATTAACATCCCAGATGACAGCAACTCGGTCTCCATTAACCTCATATATCTCTCCTTTCTGACCGTTAGATAAACTTATTTCCCTGCAATATATATACAGTTGGTTAATTGCCAAAAAAAAAGAGCAATACCTGCAAGCTATAAGCATCTCTGAGACCTATAAATTCTCATTTGCATGCAATATGTTGTTTATATTATTATAAAATAATTTGAGGGTGATATTAAAGGAAAGTCACACCATAATTTTAAATGTGGCATAAGATAGACAAAAAACTAATCTTATACATCTTACTGTCGATTAGTACTACACCCAGTATCAGATATAAAACCAATGACCAGAAAAGGGAAACACAAATACATGCAGAAAAAACATACAAGATGAGCAAAGCAGCAACATATAAAATCACAACTTATGAATATTACAAATTTGTAACATGCAAATAGAAGACAATGCTACAATATATTTAAGGCAAGACGTTTGGTCGTCTGTAATTTTATTAACAATGAATAACAAGAATGTAGATTTACAAAAATGCACAGTCAGAGATACAGGTCAAAATGCAAGCCATTGATTATGCCTTCTGTCCTAATAAAATCTACAACATGAATAACCAAACTATCACACAAATGTTAATAGAAATAGAAAATGTAACTAATTCATAATCTACTCTTCCACAATTGTTATGATTCCATGCCCAATCACTTCATTAAGGAACTCACATAAATTCCCCAAAGCAGTTAAATAAGGAAATAAGACGATATATATTAGGTAAGTATCAGATCACAAGTAGACAACCCACCAAAAAACTCTTAGGTAATAAATTCCTCAAAGCAGTTAAATAAGGAAATAAGATGAGATATATCAGGTAAGTATCAGATCACAAGTAGACAACCCGACAAAATAACTATTACGTAAGTATCAGATCACATAGGAAAAACAAAGAAACCTTTCACACACCCAAAATAGAAGCAGAAACCTAAAACAAATTGTCTTTGTCGGCATTTAAGTTAACATTGCACTCAATGACCAGCTGCTGTTAGCCAAATGCTAACTTGTGTTGTAACCAGGTGCACAAATAGACAAGAGGGAGAGGAGAAATAGTTAAGAGTTAATCACGGTTCAACCTATGGCGAACTATAGACTGGCACATGGACATAACAGAGGTAATTAAATATGATAAATGAAAAACAAGGAGTAACTGCTCAAAACTCAAACCCTGATCCCAATACAACCAATAACAAACTCAGATTTCCAACAATTTGCAATTTAAACACCGACTTCAAACATACTCATATGACTATAAAATTCCTTGATGGGTTGAATTGCTTTCATTTTCGGGTTAGGCTTTGGTCGGCACAAAAACATCAGTTTAAATATTTAAAATAAAACCGATTTTAGGAAAATGCCAAAAGGCGAGAGAGGCACTTAACAGTTTGATTTTTACACACAGGGAAAAAAGCTTAAAAACCCACCTTTCAGGTATAATAATATAAGCACTAGTTGGACCATCAGATGTTGGTATCTTCCCCAGTGCAATCCTGTGATAAAAGTATATATGCCAATGTCAGGTGATTGCTAACTTAAAGTCCTATGGGGATGATGCGTTGTGTTGGTTTTACAAGAAACAGTCAAGGCAGCTTTCTAGAACCACGCCTTCAGTGCTCAAAATAACCGAGAGCCTGCTCAAAATCGTATTATACTCCATCCATCCCAAAATATATGTCAGTTAAGAACTTCGCACACGAATTAAGAAATTATGAGTTACAAAATTATCTGTTGAATTTATGATTATGTGTCAAAATCAGACACTGTTAGAAAGAGAGAAAATCAGAATTTGTATTCTTACTGATTGTGAAAATTGCATATAGAATAAACACAATATATAGTAGTAATTGATAGGACTTGCTAATTCTAAGCCTAACAATAAATTGAATTCCTAATAATATTGATTATTTGATTCTAACACTCGCTAAAGCTTACTAAGCTTTCAGCTTGTTATAACGGGTGGGAAGTAATGTGAGCAAATAGAAACGGCAGGTCAGTAGCTTGAAAAATTATAGTGGGGCCAAAGGTAATTGTAGCAAAGACAGGTGTGCTCGTTGGAGGATTCCTAAGGTGGTTATGGTGGTGTTCAGGAATGTGTCTCAACGGAGAAGGAGCGGCTGGTTAAATCACAGCTGGATGCAGAGAGAAACCCACCAATGGAAAAGAGAAGCACCGGATGAAGCACAGTGAATGCGCATAACATAATGGAAGCAAGACAGAAATGTGGACCAGCTGAGAGTGAATAAAGGAAGGAGAAATTGTGAATATTACGCCGGAAGGATGACACAAAGGTCGAGAACCAATCAGAAAATAGCTTGCTGGAAAATTCCCCGAGGAGCAGCGCTCCAACGACGGTATCGTTCAGGTGGCTGGACTGGTAACAGCGTTAATATCACGGTGGTATCAATGGTGATTGATGATACACACCGGAGAAGGTCCACCAAAGAAGAGATGTGTTGCTCGAAAACGAATAGCCGAAAAATAATCATCGAAAACAAAGAACATGTTTGGAGGCTCACGGGAAAGAGATGCAGAAGCACTAGAAAGGTATGGAAACTTGAAGGAAACTTAGGTTTTTGGCTGGCAGCAGCAACTTGCCGCCAGCAGAAGCTTTAATGAACTCCAATAGTCACATGATCAAAACCAGCTCCAACACCATGTTGAATTTGTGATTTTGTATGTTTAAGTCAAACTACACTTGCCTCTATTTATAATAGCATATAGAATAAATATAATAAATACAAACCGTAAATTGAAATCCTAATAATAAATATTAGGATTTGATTTTTCGATTCTAACATTATCCTTCATTAATAGTATAGGAAAGATAAATTAAAAGAATTGAAAAATAAAAGAATAATAAAATAGTAAGGGGTATAGTAGAAAAAGAAACATTAGTGATTCATTGATATTGTAAAATGAAATATAAAATGGGGCAACACAAGATATATGTTCCTAAAAAACCTTGTCTATTGAATAAAACAGTATCAGTATATAAAGAGTTAGAACACAAATTCCCTTGAAACTCTTTCTATTAAAGAATTGACATTTCACAGAACGTAAAAAGAAAAATAACAGAGATTTGGGATTCATACAAGTCAAATCTACCACCATCGAATAATGTCGCTCTAAACATTTGGGCTTGGGACCAAACTCAACCCCACAAAACCAACGTGGGATTTTCAACACACCCCTTCACGCCCAAGATTAGACATCTGAAATTCGGACCAATGCGGTAGGATAACATAGAAATCAACAAACACCCTCACGCACAGAACTGGAAACTGGAGCATGGACTAATGTGGGTAGAGTAATAGAGATCTTGGCCCAATAAAATGTCTAAGATAGCCTCCGATACTATTTCAAAATTTTGGCTTGTAGCCTAACTCACCAACTTGATAGGTGAGGACTGCCCAAGCCTTATAAGTTATAAGCGATAGCCATATCTTCATTCTTTAGTTAATGTTGGACTTTCAACAATCACCGCCGACTCCTCTATAATTACCCTCACTACAACCACGTATGTTGCTGCTGCTATGACACAACAAAAATTACAGAATTAAGAATCCCATCTATTACGGAGGTTTGAGTCCCACAAAATTAAATCCCAATAAGTCATCGAGAATCTTTAAAAGTATAGTCTATAACACTTTCTATGTATCATTTATGTAGTTCTCTAGTGTACAATGCCTGCATTAATAACGGGTCTCTTTACTGGTGTCACTGCATATTTTATGAAATCCATTTGTGCATACATCGTTTCTCTGATGCTCTGGTTCTGTACTGTTTCAAAGAAACTCTATCTTTTAATATTCAAATAGTCAACACATCTACTCAGTGCTTCTTGGGCTATTTGTTTTCTTTTGGCTTCTCTACTGAGGAAGATATTTAATATTCCTCGGTGCATTATTATCATTTCACTCTAATAGGTTTATTAATTTTATTTGAATTGAAAAATGAAGCATTGATTCCATTCATTTTCTACTGCTTTTGTTGGCCTCACCATCATCAAATTGTCCATCCGTTTACTTAAAAAAAGTATACCGCAATTATTTACCGATATTAGCCATACTGCCACATGACAGCAAGAGAATAATATGGAAGCAAGTTCATCCACACTTCAATCAGAAAAATATATGATGTGATTTCTTCAATAAATCAAAAGAAAGTCTAAACGCATAAAAAAGGTAATTTGTAGGAAACAATGGGCCACAAAGTAAGCATCTCCTATCATAGTAGTAGAAGAAAGAAGGAAGAAATGTTTTAATACCTATCATCAGCATCTGAAAATTCTATTGAAGGCCCAATATACTTCACGCGGGCACCTAAATTTTTTTAACAAAGCAGTAATGTAGACAATCATGTGAATGTGGATACAAATGGGAAAATGAAAGTAAATAGGTTGCAGGTAGAAAATCACATACGGCAAGCTCATATGTATGATCAAAGTTCAACTTGGGTGAACATGTTACCTTTTCTTAGCTTAGATCCAGATTTATCAGAAGACTTGGCATCATCAGAATTTGATGACTCAGCACTATCATCTCTAGTATCTCCACCAGTGACCATCTGCCGAAAGATTAAGGGGTAAGAGGTGAGATCTCAAACCATCTGTCATAAAGCCCTCAATAAAATGAAAGTTTATGTTCTATAACTTGTCTATCTGTCATATAAATTGAATATGTTCATATAGAAATAGAAGTTATTAACCTCTTCTAGTAATAAAAAAGTGTAAAACTAGAATTATTCTTTGAGTGAATTTTAAAAACTAGCAAAAAAAATGCATGAACATATTAGCATCGGAATACCACTTTTTTTAGCATCCATTTATTCTATCATCTCAAGTTTAATTCTATGCACTAAAAGCTTCCAAGGCTACCATAACCAGATACTTCATCTTACCACTGATACAAAATCAAAAAATAAAATAAAATACTTGCAAAAAGATAACTGTATATACCTTCTCCAATTCTTCAACATTGTAAGGGATGAGTTTCTTAACAGCATCTTTAACTTTCTTAAGGGCAGCTTCAGCAGATGCTACAGCATCATCTTCATTATCACTGGCATCTGACTTCGCTTCAGCGCTGCTCCACTCTTCTTCATTACTAGCATCATTATCATCCTCATTCTCCGACTCTAGAGCACCCTCTTCCCCAGATTCTGCATTATCATCATCAGACTCGGAGTCTGAAGATTGATCATCATCAATATCCTGCATAAAAATTCAGATGATATAACTTCTTTTTGCTTTCTAGCACCTGCACTGTTATAATACGAAACCATGGAATGACTTCAAATTCTTCAGGAACTTACATAAGGAGCAAGTACGCTGCTGTCAAGCACCAACAACGGAACTTGTAAATCTTGTGCAAGAGCTCTAACTACTCTCTCGCGATAGAGCTCGGTGCCTGAAGATAGAAAGACAACAAAAACATCAAGATTCAAGACAAAAATTAGAATAAACTTGTAAGTCATAGATTCTGGTGAAATAGCATCCAAAGTAAACAAAAAAAAAATTAGTGGAATAAATTACAGACCGGGAATACTCTGAAGCAAAATTCTTCCACTTGAAGATGCAAGGTGAATGCCATAAGACGAAGCAAATTTGTTATGTCTCAAATGGGAAGCAGCACATTCCGTCAGAAGATTTTTTGTATGCTCACTACAAATGGTAATGAAAATTTTAGATAAGAGAAACCCTTAAAATTAAGAAAAGACTAATGAATAGGAATGTGAAGTAATTACTGGATGTGATAAGGAAATGTGTCCCATGAAATGTTTATTTTTTCCCACGGAACAATTCTTCTTAAAAACTCATTTTTAAACCTATCTTTTTTGGTTAAAAATTGTGATTCTTTCTTTTTACTTTCTACAGCAAGCTTCTCATTATTAAGCCATTCCTCTTGATCCAATTCTCCAAGCCGGGCATGCGAATTGGTGCATTTAACATATTGACCAGACTTATCTAGCTGATTCTTCCCCGTATCAAAATTAGCTCCATCGTTAACATGTACTTGTTTATTCTCACTTGCACCACTTCCATCGCTTTCAGAACTAAAAGTGCGTATCTGACTACTCCTAAGACAAAAACTAGGTCTTTTGTTCAGACCGGTAAAACTATGTCTAGACAAAATATGACTAGATGAATCTGAACCTAAAACATCTCTTCTGATAATACCGCCATGTGAAGAATATTCTTTGACGGTGGTCTTAGGTAACAAAGAATGATCAGAGAACTTTGGTCTAAAGAAGTATTTTGATGGTTGCAACAACAAAGCCCATCTCCGATCTCGGCACTGTATTCTCCTCAAGTACATTGAAATTTATTGCCTTTCTCTAACTTCAACTGTGCTGCACAAGAATGACATCCATTAGATAATTCATAGTCATAAAACACCGAGTTGAGTACTCGATAGTTCTACTAATCAAACACCAACTTAGAATGCAGGTAATCAATACACACATGTAGCCTGAGATAGATATACATAACCATGTTGTTAAATACAGCCATAGAGGCGCTTATAGCATGGTGGAATCTGAACAAATTTCCGCAATTTGTTATACAGTGCAAAATGTCGTCAAATAGCGTCTATTAAGTAGGGGAATTTGAACAAAACGATATTGTGATGATAATGAACTCACATGCAAATCAAGGTAGTAAAACATGAACAAAAAAAAGGAAAATACCCACTAAAATTGTAGTTTAAGCATTAAAAATTCTATTTTTACCACAGCAAGATTAAGAAAACAATGAGATGAATCCTCGATGCTAATTATATGAACAAATAGGGAATAACGCCTAAATTAAAATATCAATTCACAAAAAACAAAAACATAAAGATCCACTTGTTGAAGCTCCAACACAAAACAACTCAGAATGATTAAAAAAAAAACATAGTAATAATCATACATAGTAGGAAGAAAAATGGAAGGAAAAAAAAATAAAAAAGAAGGATTAATTGGAGAAATCGATGAAAGAAAGAAGACCTGATTGGCGATTGGATAGGATTATTGGGAAGAGAGAGCGAGGTGAGAGTTAGGCCATAGAATAAGCGAAAGAATGTGCGAGACAAGCGTTTAAGGTTTTCAGATAATAGCACAACGAAGCTCTCTATGTGTTTGTGTTATGTTGCGAATGAAAGAAATCGAGTGACCAGTGAAAAACAAATTGTGTTGTGTTCCATTTGCCCCCCTCGTGCATCGTAGGTTTGTGTAGGGTGTACACGAGTGTGGGTCGACCCGCAAACTCGAACATCCAAACCAATCCAAACTGATATTTATCCGTATTTGGTCAGGGTCAAACTCGATCAAACATTTGAACCCGTGTATCCACCCGACTTTTATATCTTAATTTGACTTTTGTTTTTTTACCACATGTTCTTTTCATGCGTCCTACGGTTTATTTTCCAAAATACCTCTGTTTTTTGGATTATATAATTTGAACACGGGTTGGATTATACGATCTGATATACGTTTGTATATAATTAGCAATCAAAACATTAATGACAGTACAACAATAGAATTTAATTTCAAAAAATATATTATTTTACAAACCTGATGATTACAAATTTTATTTTAGCTTAAATATCCGTTTCAAAATTTCTAAATAGTTCATAGATTCGAAAAATAAACCCATGATATCAACTGCCACTTGAACAATGGGTGATGCTCGTAAGGACCAAATACCATTTTACATGTTTTTCGAGATTGTGATGTAGTCAAGGTGCTATGGAAGAGCTTTTTTATTATAGAATGTGACAATTAAAACTCTTTCTTTATCCTTGATTTATCACAATAAGGAGCTTTAATCATTATAGGAACGATCCCGACAATCACAATAAGTGAGCTCTGATCTTTAGAGTAACGCTCACAACAATAGTCAATGCCACTTTCCTATTTTTTGCTGGGACAACGAAGAATATTCTTTGTTTCTAGGCAGATTTTATACAATCTTTAGTAGTACCTTTAACAGTTTACTCGTCACCACCATTTATTTGTTCATGCCTTATTTTATTGAAAAAAAAATGCACATTAGATCACTTTGAATTAGAGACTTTTTATAGAACTCCGTCTCTTAAAATAAAAAATTTAATCGTTTATACCCACTTTAATTTTTTAATTTTTCATATTCCCATAAAAATCTAAAACAATTGTATTAATTTATTTGATTTTTAACATTTTTAGGTGGTGTGTGTATGTATATTATTTGATAAATTTTACAATTTTTTATTTTGTTTTTTGGTAGTCGTGCAGTAGAAATATCTGATTAAAAAAATGAATGAAAAAAAATCAATGACTTGATTATAACATTTTTAATATTGCATATACATTTAGAGCATACAAACTTTTTTCCTTTTTACAAAGAGCATGCAAACTAATATATATTAATGTTTATGAATGTAGATATTAATAAATGAGAGAGGGCAAGAGAGATATGGAGAGAAAGAGAGGTGGTAGAAGGAAAAAAACAGGAGGAGGAGGGATAGGAAAAATTGAGGAGAGCAGAAGCGAGACGTTAAAAGGTATAGACATGAAAGAATGCTAATGAGATAGAAATGAAAGGGTAAAGAGAAAAGATGAGGGGAATATAGGTGATAGAGTTGCTTAATAAAGAGGTCGAGGAGTTTTTGAAGCTCACATAGAGGAGTCTCCAATACAAGAAAATTCAAACAATCTTTAGTTTGCTAAAGTGTGCAAGTCAATTAACACTTCTATTTCATTTGCATCATGTATGGTTGATTTACACATGTCACATCATCGTCATAAACTTTCAGACATGGTGAAGTAAAATAGAAATAGTCTTATTGAAATTGAAGTTGTCAACATCATGTCAATCAAAATCTTTGAGTCGCTCCCACTATAAGTTGAGAAAATTGTTTTCTCTGAGCCATGTCCACTCTCAAATACAACCCCTACATCTCATCATATAAACTTGAAAGAAAAAAAATATGGGACGTATCACGCAAATAATTGGTCCGGTACTCGATGTAGTTTTTTCACCAGGAAAGATGCCTAATATTTACAACGCTCTGATAGTTCAAGGTCGAGATACTCTTGGCCAATCCATCTACCGTCTGAATCACGAAACCGCCCTCCACTTATGTGGATTATGCCAACTCTGAGAGCTTACATGTTTACCTAGAAGCTGAATTGTAGGGTATTTGGCACGATACATTTAGCTCCGGAAGAGGCTTTCGTCTATGGGCGTTTGCAAACAGATCTACAACACAAGCTTTGAAATTTCGAGGGTTCAAATCATATGAACATAACTCACTACAGTATCGCAGTACAAAATAGGCAAACCATGCAAAGAAAAACTTCAAACAAAACATTTTCAACTGCATTGGACATATTGGAAATTTTTGTGATTGATAGTCTCAGTCATAATATAAGCGATAATCACTTTTTGGCCCTACACATTGACCCTACAGCCTACACCACTACTTTGTTTTTTGAGGGAAAAGACCTACACTACTTATCTTCATGTTTACCAAACCTCAAAGGACAATTCTGATGACTGATATCTCCTCTTTCCTTTCCACGTATCCTTCACTTATCTTTCAAAGTTCTCTTTTTCTCTCTTTTTCTCTTTCTGTGATTCAGCTCCCTTGTGTGTTAGTGTGGATTTTGTTCTGTCATTTTTTCTGCGGAAATCTCATTTTCAGATTTTCTATTTTATTAAGTGGTATAGGTTTCTTACAAATTTAATTTTATTTGACTCAATTGCCACTTATTGATGTATGGTATTGTTTTAGATGGAAAAAGCCTAAATTGAAAAAAGTAGCTTTTTTGTCTTATATACTCGAGATTTTCTTTTGATACACGAAAAAAATATCAAAATAACAAAATGTCCTTGATCAGAAATCACTAATACTGAGAAAAATAGGTTTTGTAAAAATAATAAGTAATGGCAGAAATAAACCATTACCCTTCTTTTCACATGTCTAAAGTTATACTTAATGAAAAAATTCTTCTCTTTCAACCAGTAAATGTAATAAATAAATAATAGATATAACATTTATATGATTCAACTCAGTAATTAACCAAACATCTGCAAGTTCGGATAGCTGCAGGAATTCCAATATCCATCATATATGACTGAGACTATCAATCACAAAAATTTCCGATACACAAGATCTTAACCAATTCTTACTAAAATTACCAAAACTGAGCAACAAAACTAACAGAAATAAAATAATAAAAAACATAAGATAAAGTTTTCGGTATCCCAAAATGGAAGATAAGATATTTCAAAACTGCCACCCTAGTCGTCGGCAAAAGTAGTCTTTTTCCCTGAAAATGGCAAAAAGTTCAACTAATCAAAAAACGAGAACCAGAACTGAAGCAGAAAATAATATTGCAAGCAGACCATGTATTTATTCAAATGTATGGAAAGCTCGTTAAATTTTTAAAACAAATATTTTAACAATATGTAATCCTTTTAATTGAAAAACTGTATCAAGAAAATATTCTATTGGCAAAGATAACACTCTTTTGTTAAAGAGGAAAAGGAAATATACCTTCAGAAGCAAAGCTTGGTTTATTGAATCCACCACGACCACCTCTTCCTCCTCGACCACCTCTACCGCCACTATCCCTTCCACCAAATCGACCTCCTCCTCTTCCACCACTCCTGCCACCAAATCCACCACTTCTTCCACCTCCACCAAATCGACCACCACCACTCCTTCCACCTCCACCTCTACCACCAGAACCTTGACTATCTCTAGGTTTGGCTTCATCCACTGACAACTGATAACCATCAAGTTCACTTTCATGAAGTTCAAGAGCTTTGCTAAAGCTGTCAGAATCTTTGAAGTCCATGTATGCAAACCTGTGAACAATCCATGAAGTAAGTAAAGTTTTCAACTGTGAACAGTCTATGAAGCGAGTAAAGTTTTCAATGCAGCATTAGGAGAAGCAGTGGAATTTTGCAAAGAAACATACCCCTTGGAATAACCAGATTCAAAATCTTTTGGGATCGACACCCTTGTAGGTTCCCCACAAGTACCACCAAAATGCTCCATCAATTTAGCTCTTATCTGAAAATACACAACAAAATAAGAGGTGTTAGCAACAAACAAATCAAGTCAAGCAGAAATAATGAAATAATAAACATGAGGGCACATAATCATTGTGCATGAGCCGAAAGGGGAAATAGAATCACCTCATCCTCTCCAAGATTCTTATCAAAACCCCTGACAAATACTGTTTGAGACTGGCCTCTTCCACCACTTTGGGCTGAGTAGTTACTGCAATAATATTAAAAATACAAGGAATAATGGAATCAAAACATGTGAGGTATAAATGTAATCAAAAGAAAATTTTAGTGTACAGTAATTACCTGTTATTATTAGGAGTAAATGCACCCCTCTCCCGAGCTAAATCAAGTCGGACAGCACGTTGCAACAGTTCTTGCCCATTCATCTCAAGTGCCTATTATTAAACATGCAAACAATCATATAAACAAGTATAACAGTGAATCAAGAAACAAATTAGTTGGAAGATTCAATCAAAACCATAAAGTTGAAAAGATGCTAATAGCTTACGCTTTGGGCTGCCTCTGCAGTTGCAAACTCAACATGTCCAAAGCCTTTAAACTTTCCATCCTCATCCGTAGCAAGACGTACATCAACAACCTCTCCGCAACCTTCGAAGAAATTTTCTCTGAATAATGTCACAGTTAGATAAATAATACAAAAACAAAAAAAAAAAAAACCAAATATCACATGAGTGAGAAACACAAGTACATGTCAGAACGTTGGACGCTGAAGGACAGGTTCCCAACAAATAATGTCTTTGAGCCACTGTTCTCATTTGGTGTAGCTGGGGTATTAGGCTGCAAAGTCAAAAATAAAGTCATATACATCCTTGACTTAAATTATCTTCAGTACAAAAAAAACAGGATGAATCAATTAATTACAGCTTTTTTCCCAGATTTGCCAGCATCAACCATCTCCACGTCCTTGATCTGTTTCAACATGACTATGGTTATTATTGTTATTCCAAAAAATACACCAAACTAAAATTAAAATCAAAGTTACACAGACAGAACAAAGTATATGCTGACCTTTTTCTGAGGTGTTTTCGATGTTTCATCCTCACTCTCCTCCTCACTCTCAGAGTCGGAACTATCCTTGTCAACATTCATCTTATCCTGTCATTGACACATATTCCCATTGTATCAACAACACAATAACATAACATCTGAATAAAAATTATCAATTACCATGCTACTACAAGTATATTTAACAAATACCATTACCATGTTTATATTTCATTTAAATATAGGTACATGCTACTACATTTTTTTTGTGAGGACCTACATGCTACTACATATGAAGTTATAAAATACAGAAACTTAAGACAATACCTCGTCATCAGACGAATCACTCTCCGATTCACTAACCTCTTTCTTAGCAGCCACAGGTTTCTCTTCGTCAGAGCTGCTATCATCATCTTCATCATCAGAATCTGAGCCATCTTTCTTACTCTTTTTTGCAACAGCAGCAGGCTTAGACACAGGCTTTGCATCCTATACAGTGGGGTATAAGTTAGAACATCAAAGCATTATAAATGAATACTTGCGTCTTTTAACCCTCTAGTAGAAAGGTAGCATAGAAGCGACATTTAAATATATGGAATCAAATCATACAACCATATGAAAGGTTTAACTCACTTCTTCATCGGATTCTTCATCAGATTCTTCATCGGATTCTTCATCAGAAGAACTTGCAGCTTTCTTTGTGGGTGCACTCACATTTTTAGAGGCTTTTGCTGCAGGTTTCTGAGCCAAGGGAAAAATATATATTTAATGGGCATTTTAAGAAACAGAATAAAGAAGTTGTCAATACAGTAATATAAATTAAGATTTATCGTGCAATTAACTTCAAAATGTCCAATACCTTATCTTCTTCGTCAGAAGATTCATCAGAGTCTTCATCGGAAGAACTATCATCTTTCTTTGCGGATACACTTCCATTTTTGGAAGGAACAGCTTTTGCTGCAGGTTTCTGAACCATGAAAAAATATTAAATTAAAAAAGACATTTTAAAAAACCAAAATAAAAGTTGTAAATACAATGATATAAAATTATTAAGGGTATTATCATCATGTAAAATTCAAAATGTCCAATACCTCATCTTCATCAGATGATTCATCAGAATCTTCTTCTTCAGAAGTATCAGCTTTCTTTGCAGGTGCACTCCCATTTTTAGATGGAACGGCTTTAGACACGGGTTTCTGAACCATAAAAAAAGTGAATTATAGAGGGTGTTTTAAAAAACAGAATAGGTTTCCAACACAGTGTTTAAGATATAAATCAAAGGAATATCACGCAATAAACTTCAAGATGTCTCTTTAAATTTGCTGCACTCACTTTCACTTCTTCCTCATCGGAAGAGGAGCTGTCATCAGAGTCAGATTCCTCTGAAGTGGTCTCTGGCTGGGCTTTCTTCACATTCCCATTTTTAGCTGGGGTCTTCTTTGAAGGTGCAGGAGCTTTTGCAACAGGTTTCTGAGATCACATAAAATTAACATGACATAAATCAATAACATAACAATAACAAACAAATACATGATCAGTAGACCATTAGAAATGCATTAAAGCATATGCAGTGAAATATAATACCTCATCCTCAGATTCATCAGATGATTCCTCAGAACTACTTTCCTCCTTCTTGACTACCTTCAACACCTTTTGCTTGGCGGCAACCTCTTCTACCTTTTGCTTCTTTGCACTCACTGCCTTGACTTCTTCCTCAGCCTGCCTCTTGCCTATATCAAAGTGAAAATAGCCCAATTAAAAAACCGACATCAGAACATAAAAAAAATAATCAGAAAATCAAATAATATTGAAGGAGAACCAAGCTTCTAGTTTTTGGTAAAATCGGTTCAACCCTATATAATCAACATCGGAACAATACAACATAATAACATCAGACCAAATTGGGGGAGAACCAAGCTTCAACATCTATACTAACATTAACACATAATACAGGGTTGCTTGATCTTTTCGTGAAATCAGTTTGACCAATCAACATCTATACTAACATTAACACACAATACATGTAGAACCTAACTTCATAACATAAAACACCAGTAAATCATATAAATGTCTCAATGGACAGAAAAAATAATCGACACTCAAACTCATGAATCAAAACTAATGAAATTCAACTAAAACAAAGCAAAAATAATATCTTTAAAAAACTAAGTTTTAAAAATCAATTAAAAAACTCTGAACAAAAAAAATCATATGGATGACTCTCTGAGCTAAAAAAATTAATAACACTTAAAAGTTAAAACCCATGAATCAAAAACAATAAAATTCAAATTAAACCAAGTAAAAATATCATCTTTAATCAAAACCAACACTTCAAAGCTAAAACCCATGAATCAAATCATATCAAATTCAAATCAAAAACAGTAAAAAATCATCTTCAAGCAAAAAATCGAAGCAGAAAATTAAAGGTGGTACTGGTACCTTTCTTTCCAGACTTCACTGGAGCAACAACAACAGGAGCAGCATCAACCTACAAACAAATCAAAAACAAACAACAATCAACAAATTACATCAAACAGCAGCAAAACCTTAAATTAACAAGAGGTTGATGAAAAAAGGCATACTTTGACAGCGGATTTCTTGCTTGATTTAGGCATAATGAACAGAAGAGAAGAATGAGAAATTGGGGGATGCGGCGGAAGCTATTCAAAACCCTGCGGCTGAGAGAATTAGGGTTTTGGAAGTAGCAGAGAGAGAAAGAGTGAGGAAATGTGAGAAGAGAGAGCTAGGTTTTATATACGAAAAGAAAGGGGTTAGGGTTTTGGGCTTGAGGTTTCGGCACACAAACAGCACGTGTGAATGATGCTGTGCGTTTTGCTATTATTAGGTTTTCTTTGCCAAGATATTTTTCTCTCTCATCTCATCTCATCTATCTACTTTTCAATTTCACAAACAAATCTTGTAAAATATTGTGTTCTTTTTTTACATGAAAATTCTCTCAATTTTTGTAAATAATAAAAATAACCCGAATTTGACACCTTATTGAATAATCGAGTGTTTTAAATATTTATCTAGTTTTTCTTTCAAAAAAATATTTATATAGTTTTATATAAAATATGAAAAGACATGAGTTTTGGTATAGTATCTTTTCTTCTGATTTTACATTTCTGTTTAAATCTCTCGTTGTACTATTATATTATTTGATGTTGTCTTCGTGAGCTTAACTTAGTTGGTAGGGACAACGCATAATATATGTAAGGTTTAAGGTTCAAACCTCAGTCGCCAGTGGCAGAGCCAGAAATTTTTTGGAGCCTGGGCAAAATAAAACAACGATAAGTTTTAGTGACAGCTGCAACCGTAGGTAGAGGTGATAATGTTTTTAAAATGGTCTCCTTAGAATTACCTACGGTTATTTCCGTAGGTAAAGGTGGAAAACATGTTGTGAAAGTCATTTGACAATGACAGACAGATTTAGCTACGGAAATTTGCCCTATAGT